>Ga0209168_10000435_pt1 | contig 41185 bp, 30 predicted proteins | sample Coa_R1_FD_187156 | JGI IMG/M metagenome (GOLD analysis project Ga0209168, IMG submission 187156) | Surface soil microbial communities from Centralia Pennsylvania, which are recovering from an underground coalmine fire - Coalmine... | ecosystem: Environmental > Terrestrial > Soil > Unclassified ...
CGAAAGAGGAAAATCCCCAAAACCAAAATCGGGATTTCCCTCTTTCTTGGAAAGCGCCAACCCCGCGCTTCCCACATTCCCACCGCCACGGCTACTGCTCCTCTTCTATTGGGCAAGCAAATCAAACGCAAGGTCGAGTTAATCGCTCCATATACTGTTTCTCACCCACAGATTTTCCAGACGAAGCCCCTAAATATGCAGCGGCGCTTCCCGACACCCAGTTGATGATCCAGCACCTATCCGTGGGAAGCCCACGTCCTTTTGCCGGGTACACAAACAGCGACTTTGCCTACATCGGCATCGGCGCCTCACAGGAGTTCCCTTATCCAGGCAAGAGAAAACTGAGGGCTGAGGTGGCCGGACGTGGGGCCGATGCTCTCCAGGAGCGAATAGGCTCCACCAGCCGCGACGTAATTGAGCGGGTGAAGGCAGCCTATTTTCGTCTGGCATACGTGCAGCAGGCGATCCAGGTGCTCCAGCATCACGATCAGGTTCTCGGGGAGATGCAACAGATTGCCGAGTCTCACTACCGCGTTGGCCAGGGCAACCAGCAAGAGGTGCTCAAGGCTCAACTCCAGCACACCAAGATCCTCCAGGAAATCACGTTGAGCCGGCGCGACGAAGGACAACTTGAAGCGCAGCTTAAGCAGTTGCTGGACCGCGCCCAAGACTCCCCCGACATCCTTGCAGAACCACTAACGGGAAGGGTGTTTCCATACTCATCGTCTCAACTTTTACAGCTTGCACAGGAGCAGGACCCTGACATCCATTCGCAACAGGCGATGCTCAGGCAGGCGCAGTCCCAGGTGGCGCTTGCACAAAAAGAGTTTCGCCCGGATTTCAGCCTTCAATACGTGTATCAAAACACCGACCGCAAGTTTCGCGACTACTACATGCTGACCTTTGGTATCACCCTTCCGAATAGGGGACGCCGCCGGGCCGAGCTGGCGGAAGCAAGCGAGAAGCAGGAGCGTGCGCAACAGGAGCTACGGGCCGAAATTCAGCGGCAGATGGCCGAGGTACAGCAAGCGTACGTAGCTGTTCAGACCTCCGCAGAACAATTGAGGATCTATAGAGAGGGACTGATTCCCCAGGCTGCGGCAACCTTCCAGTCGGCATTGGCCGCCTATCAAGCCAATCGGCAGGACTTTCAAACTTTGCTTTCGTCCTTTCTCGATGCCCTGGACCTTGATCTCCAATACCAGCGAGAGCTGGCGGACCATGAATCCGCTCTAGCCCAAATCGAGGCGCTCACCGGAGTGACATTGCCATGAACATCAGAGAAAACCGCGGTTATCGAAATGCTTTCAGGCTGGCAGTGCTCTTGAATTTGGTGTTGCTAGTGGTTTTGGCAGCGTGGTGGTGGAAGACGCAGAAGCACGCACCCGAAAGCCAGCCGGTGGCGCCGTCAAATGAAGCGGTTGGCGGTTCTCAAGCTGCCACGAACGCTAATGCGGCATCCACGCCGGACGCACCGCTGGCTCCGGTGCAACTGACGCCGCAGAGAATGCAGAGCATTGGCGTTCAGCTGGGGACGGCACAAGTCAAGCAGGTTGACGCCGAACTCCGCGTGACCGGCACAGTTGACGCTGATGAGCGCCGCATTGCGTATGTACAAACCCGTTTCCAGGGATGGATTCGCAAAGTCTATGCCGATGCCAGCTACCAGTACATCCATAAAGGGCAACCGCTCTTCACCATTTACAGTCCCGATCTCGTTACTACCGAGCAGGAATATCTGCTCGCCAAGAAGAACTCCGAGTCACTGAAAGCCAGCACCGTAAGCGGAGTGGCCACGGGCGCACAAACCTTGTTTTCGGCTGCGCGAGAGCGGTTGGAACAGTGGGAGGTGCCGGCCAGTGAAATTGAAAAACTCGAGGCGACCGGCAAGGTAATTACCGATCTCACATTTAACTCGCCGGTCTCCGGGTACATCACGGAGAAAAATGCTCTGCCCAATATGTATGTCCAACCGGAGACGCGCCTTTATACCGTCGCTGATCTGTCAACGGTTTGGGTATATGCGCAGGTGTTTCAAGCAGACTTGGGCAAGATTAAGCCGGGCAATCCGGCCGAAGTCACTGTGGACGCTTACCCGTTGAGAACTTTTCGGGGACGGGTGGATTCCATCTTGCCGCAAGTCGATATGAATACGCGCACCGTGCGTGTGCGTCTGGTGTTGACTAACCCCGGACTCAAGCTGGCTCCCGGCATGTATGTCAGCGTTATGTTGAGAAATCCATTGGGGCGGCAACTCGTCGTACCCGCATCGGCAATTTTTCACTCCGGCATGCGCCAGCTTGTTTTCCTGAGCCACGGGGACGGCCAGTTTGAACCGCGCGAGGTTCAGACAGGACTGCAAGTTGGGGAACAGGTCATCGTTGCCAAGGGCCTTCAGGCTGGAGATCCCATCGTCACCTCACCCAATTTCCTGATCGATTCAGAGAGCCAGTTGCAAGCCGCCGCCGGAGCATTCATCCCGCCTCCACCCGGAGCGGGCGGCGCTGCAGCCATGAAGGTTGCAGGAGTCAGCGCGGAACTTACCACCGAACCATTCCCGCCGCGCAAAGGCAGCAATATCGTTCGCATAAGACTGACCGGCATTGACGGAGCACCGGTCACCGGGGCGGAGGTCGCCGTCACTTTCTACATGCCAGCCATGCCTGCAATGGGGATGAGCGCCATGAAGACGTCCGTCCAATGTTCCGACAAGGGCAACGGTCTGTATGAGAGCAGCGTGGATCTTGGCTCCGCAGGCACCTGGCAGGTCACCGTGACCGCTCAGCAGAACGGGCGCACCATTCTTAGCAAGCAATTGACCGTCGATGCCACAGGAGGTATGTGACATGATCTCCCGAATCATTGAATGGTGCGCAAATAATCGTTTCCTGGTTTTTTCCGGCACTCTGGTGGTTGTGCTGGCGGGAATCTGGTCGCTCAGCAACATCCCACTCGACGCTCTTCCCGACATATCTGACGTGCAGGTGATCATTCACACCAACTGGGAAGGCCAACCGCCGAACCTCATCGAAGATCAGGTTACCTACCCAATCGTGACCGCGCTTTTGGCCGCCCCAAAGGTAAAAGCCGTGCGCGGGCAAACCATGTTCAACGATTCGTATGTATTCGTGATCTTTGAAGATGGTACCGACATGTACTGGGCGCGTTCCCGCGTGCTCGAATATATGCAGCAGATCGGCGGACGTCTCCCGCAAGCGGTCCATCCTATGATCGGCCCGGATGCAACCGGCGCGGGATGGGTCTACGAATATGCTCTAGTAGATCATTCGCACCGTTACAGTCTTGCCGATCTCCGCAGTCTTCAGGACTGGCATCTGCGCTATGACCTGGAAACCGTGCCCGGGGTTGCGGAAGTGGCCACCATCGGCGGCTTCGTGCGTCAATACCAGGTAAAACTTGATCCCAACAAACTCCTGGCCTACGGAATACCACTCTCGGTAGTCATTGACCGAGTGAAATCCAGCACCAATGAAGTGGGAGGGCGCGTTCTGGAGCTTTCCGGCACGCGCTACATGATTCGTGGTCTGGGTTACCTCCGCTCTCTTTCCGATCTGGAGAATGTTCCCCTAGCTGCCAAAAATGGCACCCCTGTCCTTATCAAAGATGTGGGAACAGTTTCCTTTGGACCTGATATTCGAGAAGGAGTGGCTGAATGGCAGGGAGAAGGTGAAACCGTTGGCGGCATCGTGATTATGCGCTACGGTCTGAATGCGCTCAACGTTATCAATGGCGTGAAAAAGAAACTGGCCGAGATTCAGGCGACATTACCACCCGGAGTTGAAGTCGTGACCGGCTACGACCGCGCAGGGCTGATTCAGGACTCCATCCGCACGCTGCAACGCGATCTCCTGCTGGAAGCGATCATTGTGAGCATCGTCTGCCTGGGTTTTCTCTTTCACTTCCGCTCCGCCCTGATTCCCATCATTACTTTGCCAATCGCGGTACTTGGCTCATTCATTCCCATGTACTACCTGCACGTGAGCTCCAACATCATGTCGTTGGGCGGCCTGGCGCTGGCCATTGGTGTGCTTGTGGATGCTGCTATCGTCATGGTGGAAAACGGCTATAGGCACATGTCCGAGCGTACTTCTGTCAGCCCTCAACTCAGCGAACCGGAGCGTCGCCAAATCCTGATCGGAGCCGCCAAACAGGTTGGGCCGGCGTTGTTCTTTTCCCTGATCATCATTGTGGTGTCGTTTCTTCCCGTCTTTCTGCTTGAGGCCCAGGAAGGACGCATGTTCAGGCCGCTGGCCTGGACCAAAACATTGGCCGTGTCATTTTCTTCGCTGCTGGCCATCACATTGGTTCCCGTCCTGATGGTTATTTTCATCAGGGGCAAGCTGCATCCAGAGTCGCACAATCCGTTTGCCCGGGTTACCAAGGCACTCTACTTACCGGTCCTGCGGCTTTGTCTGCGCTACCGCAAGACCACACTACTGGTGAATCTTGTGTTTCTCGCGGTCACGTTTCCTCTGGCATGGAAGCTGGGCAGCCAGTTCATGCCGGCGCTCTATGAAGAGTCTTCTTTATACATGCCTACCGCCCTGCCTGGAATCGCAATCACGCAGGCCACACGACTTCTCCAGGAACAGGATCGCATCATCCGCTCCTTCCCGGAAGTAGAAACGGTCTTCGGCGCCGTCGGGCGCTCTGACAGCCCAACCGACAACGCTCCTCTCGACATGTACGACACCACCATCATGCTCAAGCCGCGAGAGCAATGGCGTCCAGGTATGACCTACGAAAAGCTGATCCAGGAGATGGACCAGAAGCTGCAATTTCCTGGCCTGTCGAATACGTGGACCATGCCCGTTCAGAATCGTCTCGACATGGCATTAACCGGCATCAAGACTCCCGTAGGAATGAAGATTCAAGGCCCAACCCTGGAAGGTATTCAGGAAACCGGTGCGCGAATCCAGCAGATACTCTCCGGGCTGCCCCAGGTCCGCTCCCTCTTTGCCGAGCGCGTTTCCCAGGGCTTTTACCTCAACGTGGATGTAAACCGTCCTGAAGCTGCGCGCTATGGCTTAACTGTGGCCGACGTGCAGGAGGCAGTCGCATCCGGTATCGGCGGCATGAATGTTGCTGAGAATGTCGAAGGACGGGAACGGTATCCCATGAACGTGCGCTACGACCGCGACTTCCGCGACGATGTTGGCTCGTTAAATAGAGTGCTCCTGGCTACTCCCGCGGGAGCGCAAATTCCTATTGAGCAGGTGGCAAGGATTTCCTTTTCCCAAGGACCAGCCATGATCCGCGATGAGGACGGACAGCTTACCGGCTACGTCTACATTGATCTGAACACGAAAAACTATGGCGGCTTCGTGGATCAAGCTACCAAGCTGTTGCGCGACAAACTTACCTTGCAGCCCGGTTACACGTTTCATTGGTCGGGCGAATACGAGTTCGAACTGCGCGCCAAACAGCGGTTGAAGGTCATCCTGCCTATTGTGTTCGCCGCCATCTTTTTTTTGCTGTATCTGATTTTTCATTCGGTGACTGAAGCCATCGTGCTGATCCTCCCCACTTTTTATGCGATGACCGGAGGACTGCTCCTGCAATGGCTGATGGGATACAACTTCAGCGTGGCCGTGTGGGTCGGCTACATCGCTTTGTTTGGAATCGCGGTGGAAACGGGAGTCGTCATGGTGATCTATCTGCATGAAGCGCTGGACAAACGCCTGATGTCGGGTGAGGTTCTGACTGCCGAGGACATCCGTGCAGCTGTCATCGAAGGCGCAGTGCAACGGCTTCGGCCCAAGCTCATGACGGTCAGCGCGGTGCTGGCCAGCCTGATACCGATTCTATGGGAAAGCGGAATCGGCTCGGATGTGATGAAGCCCATTGCCGCGCCAATTGTTGGAGGGATGATCACCTCGACGATTCACGTTTTAATCCTTGTTCCGGTCTTCTTCGTGATGATGAAGGAGCGGGCCCTGCGCCGAAACACCTTGCAGAAACGCAAAGAGCTGACGACGGTTTGACCGCCAGTGCTTGCTATCGAGGAGCCACTATTGCGCTGCTAGAATTTGAAATGTTGAACACGCAACTCCAGTCCGCCGAACAGGGTCCGAGCGGGGCGGAGTAGTGTGGCGGAAAATGGAGATTGGACCAAGTCGTTGACGTGAAATGAGTCTGTCCTGGCTGGTAATAGTGCAGGGAGACAGATGTTGGGATTAATGTCGTACCGCGAGACTGTGATATGTAAAGATCATTGGCCGTGGTCTCGGAAGATAGCAGGTTCCTGCGGTGAATTGCAAAGCATACGTTCCCGGTCAGTCTTGGAGTCAAATAGGCGTAAGGCGTTCAATATCAATAGACTACGGTTTCAATCACGACTATCACGGCAGAGGCCGAACGGCAACGACCAGGATCGTGAATGATAGAGGGCGTTATCGGCGCACAGCACAGGGCTAGCGTAAGCTATCAGGTGCGTCAATATTTTCAAAGAAGATGGCCCCCGACGACGATCAGGACCGAGATCTTACTGAACACGAAGCTCTGCTCCCTGGGGCATAACGGTGAATAACATCGCCCAGTATGGTCAAATCAGCCACCGAGAAGCAGTAGCCGGCGTGCCCCGAAGACCGGACAGCGACGCCCAATTAGAAAAATTGGACTCGACTCGCAGCAAGACATCACTAGTGGAGTTCTATTCTTTGCAAGCGACGAGGCTGGATCATTGGCAGAAGTTCGCAATCCGATGGAGGACATTAAACAAGGCTTATGTCAAAAGACGGGCTATCAGTCGGCACGCTTTCAGCCCCACACGGGGAAAAGCGGTACGGTGTGAACGAGTTTCTGGTCGAATGCCAACCTTACCGGCTTCCGATGTGGCTCATTAATGGAGTCGGCGAAGGGCCGACGCTCGTCGTGACCGCTGGCGTCCATGCGGCTGAGTACGCCAGCATTGCGGCGGCGCTCGAACTGGGACGCTCGCTTGATCCGAAAAGCCTTTCCGGGCGCGTGATCGTGGTGCCGATTGTGGATACGCCGGCGTTCAGTGCGCGTTCTATTTACGTCTGTCCTCTCGACGGCAAGAATCCGAATCGCGTGTTTCCCGGCAATCCGCATGGCAGCGCCTCCGAACAGATCGCCGATTGGTTGTTTCGCAACGTAATCTCGCAGGCCACTCATTACGTAGATTTACACGGCGGCGATTTGATCGAAGCATTGGTTCCGTTCGCGATCTTTTTTCGTTCCGGCGACAAGCATGTTGATGAAGCGTCACTGGAAATGGCCAAGGTCTTCGGCATTCGATTTCTCGTGTGCAGCGAGACCCCCGGGTCAACGTTCTGCGCGGCATCAGTCGCAGGCATTCCGTCCATCCTGGCTGAGGCCGGCGGACAGGGAATTTGGACGGCCGAGGATGTGTGGCAGCATACGAATGGCCTCAACCGCCTCATGCGCCACCTGAAGATGACTCCGGGTGGTGCTCCGGACACGGTGCCGTTCACACTTCTCGAACGGTTCCTTTGGTTGCGCAGCGAGCACGAAGGTTTCTGGTATCCAGCGGTTGCGGTGAACGATCGGGTAAAGACCGGCCAGAACTTGGGCTTCGTTAAAGACTGCGAAGGACACGTACTGCAAACGGCGATCAGCCCAGCCGATGGCATCGTTCTCTTCATCGTCTCGTCGTTAGCGATCAACCGGACTGATCCCTTGTTGGCAGTCGGTGCTTGACTCCATCGTCAGATGCATTGGATGAATTCGTCTGACAGCTTGATGGACCTATCAAACGCGGCTTGAGCTCTCGTGCCGAATCGTGTTAGCTGTTGGGTGGAATCCAGCGCGAACTCACGAGTGGGGTCGTCGGAAGCAACTCCAATTGCTTGCAATAAGATCAACGCAGCTCCCAACCCCAAGGAATAGTCTTGTCCGTCCAGTGGAAGTCTTTGCACCGGCGTTGCGTCTAAAAGAAGTGAATGGGTGCGCACACATTCATAGTGACCCCGGCACAATCGAAAGGTTAGCGCCCGGCAAGACATTTTGACGCGTGTTATTGAGCTTTACCGTTCTTTCCAAATGAGACTACAACCACAAATTTGAGTACAGGTTTGCCTTTGATGAGCAGCGGCCGGTATTTCCACTGCTTCACAGCACCGGTTGCCGCTTCGATCAGCAATGGTGGTCCATCAATCACACTGACTTGGTCAATTGTGCCATCCTCCTTGAGCTTGACATCCAGTACTACGTCCCCAGAGACATGATCTTTTGCCCCCTCGGGTGGATAGACCGGCATGACTTTGGAAATTAGTTTCGGAACTATGCGCCTGCTCGGCGGGATCAAGATCGCGGTTCCATAAGGGATGGATCCCGGTTTCTCAACCGCGCTTCTGTTGGCTTCAAAGATCTGCACCCACATTCTGCGATCGCCATAGACCAATTTGGCAATCCCCTGAAAGGTGTTGTGATCCTCGGCTTCGCCAACAGAATATGTGAAAGGCTTTTTCTTTTCGATCAGGTCTTCTTGTTGCGTCCTCAGCGGCACGGCAGCATATTCACAGCATCCTATGTCGCCGACCATCAAAATGAGATCGGCGCGCTCGCGGTCTCCCGCCTTGAGCGCCAGCCCGGTCTTCACGGTCGTGCGGAAACCCTGGAACTCGGCCTTGACGGAATAGTGGCCACTTGGGAGATCGTTGGCCACATATTGGCCTTGCGCGTCGGTTTTCAATGTGCGAGCCTGCCCTGTGTCCGCGTTGGTAATGACAATGGTCGCGTTCCCGACGACAGCTCCTGAGGAATCGGTAACGGTACCCGTAAGCGCGGCCAGGCTTTCTGGGCTGGCGCTGGATGAAGTCGCTGGTGGCGTTTTAAGCTCCTGCCCCACTGCCGGCTGAACTCCGGAAGCGGCAGGAATTCCAATGGCCAACAATGTCGCTGCAACTTGTCGGGCCATCCGGAGACGCGACCCGGGAAGCGCCATCCCGTCACGCGCAAAAGCTGGAAAGTTCGGAAGCTGGTTGAATCGGTTCGCCTCGTTCGTGAAACGTAACCCTGCTAGCTCTGTCCTGAACTCCGCGCCTTCGGACAGAAACTTCCGGCGCGTTCTGGATTCGCGCTTTTTCAGGGCAGGCAGGGCGCGTTGAAGACCGGCATCCATGTTGATGCCATCGGAAGCACTACGCTCAATCACTTCCTCCAGCAATTGGATCGTGTCCAAGTTGACCGAGCGCAGCCAGTGGGCAACGCGCCGGCAGAGCGCCTCTTGCCGTGTCCCGTGATAGAAACGTTTTGCCACTGCGGACAGGTGATCCAGGCCGATCGCGTTTTGCATCAGGCTGCCGCCGCTCCAGCATCGCGCCTCAAACAGATCGAGCGAGACGTTGCAGGCCAGATTAGCAACAGGATCGGACAAGGTGTATACCCTCGCCAGATAGTCTCCTCTGGCCCGCCCGAGTTCGATCATGCGTTTCTCCAGCGGAGTTCCGGCATAGATTTCGGCGCGACAGAAATTCAGGGGATTCGCGCAGAAGCGCCGCATGAAGGCCACATCCGACCGCAGGGTATTCAGCGTGGCATCAGGATTGAAGGTCATAAGCGTAAACTGCGCCGAAATGTCCATCTCGGCGCACAACTCCAGGGCGCGCTCCGAATCTTCCACGCTCTGGACGCGCTCCAGAGCCGCAAGCCCACGCGCGGTGGCGGATTCGATGCCGAAGAAAACCCGGACCAGTCCCATTTCTTTCAGCCGCCGCAGCACCTCCCGGTGGGCATCAGCAGGTCGGCACTTGATCACCAAAGCGATGTCTTCTACGCCCCGGCTCTTGAGCGCTTTCTCAAAGGCTGACAGCCGGGCGTGATTCAATGCTTCGGAAGGGACCAGAAAGTTGTCGTCGTGAAAAACGAATTGCCGGGTGCCGCGTTCCCGATGTAATGCCGCCATCTCGTTCGCAATGCATTCCGTATTCCGCTGGCGAAACCGCTTTCCCGGCGCCATGCGGTGGAGAGTGGTAATGCAGCAATAAGCGCAGTTGCCATGGCAACCGCGACTTCCCATCATGTAGCTGGTGGGCACCCCGGCGAGCAGGTGAATAGGTCCGCGCCGGTCGGGGACTGGCAAGGTGTCCAGGTCTGCCAGCGAGGGCCGCTGATCCGTAAAACGCACCTGATTCCCTTGGCGATAGGCAATACCGGAAATTTCCGGAACATGCTTTTCCAGGTTGGGGATGGCGTCGGCAATGTGGACCAACGTCTTTTCTCCTTCATGGATGACGATGATGTCGAGCTCCGGATGATGGGCAAGAAGCGGTTCGGCTGCGCAGGACGCATAGTGTCCGCCGGCTACGACTAGCTTCTTGGGATTGCGCGACTTGATCTCTTGCGCCAGATGAAGAAACTCTTTAGCCCGGGCTTGAAAGCACAAGGACAGTCCCACAATTTCTGCGTTCTCAGCCTGCTGCGCAACAGCCGCTATGTCCGTGGCGAATTGAAAGCCGCCAAAACCGGCTCATGCCCAGCATTAACAAGAGATGAGGATAGATAGCGAATGGAGAGGTTCTCCTCGTAGTCAGGTCCCACCAGCAAAACTCTCATTGATTCTCCCCCGGCAGACTCAATTTATTGACGGCGCTTGGCGCAGATAAACCAGCATGAGCTGATTTTCTGCTCCGGATGAAGCAGCGTCCGTGATGCGGATCACGTCTGGGTGTGATTCAAGGAATGAGAAGTTCGTACCGTTGAAGTTTCTATGCCGATGGTGTCTGGTTTTACTTCCACTTCTGCTCTCCGTCAAACTCCAAGTCTCGGCGTTTCCGTGGTTACCAGGAAGCCCTTGAGCAGATCAGAAGAAATTAAGAGAGAGTTTGCAATCAAAATTGCCAACGGCTGAGGATCGCTGCCCCCGTGGACTTAAAGTGGCTCACATTCCGGGTTACAACCATCATCCCATGGACGAGCATCGTGGCCGCAATGAGAGCATCGCGATTCGAGCGAGGATCCGAAACTAGACTGGCCGAAGGTCCAAGTCCTCAGTTCAGCTTTAGATGAAGGGTTTGGGCAAGTTTCCGCTGCTGCTGGTCAAAGCTGTAAATGTAATCGGCACCCAGCTCCAGGGCCGCGGCCACATGCAACACGTCGGCTGTGCGCGTACCCAGCTTGGCTGTGGTCTGACGAGAGAGTTGGTGGGCTCGTTCAAAGACGTGGTCTGTCAGTCCGCGCAGCTGGAAGACGCCATCGCGCAAATCCTTCTCGAAATCAGCCAAGGAAGAGTGGGCTTGAGCAACCGTGACCTCTTTCCGGAATATGCGCAATCCCAACGCGTTGACGACTTCGAGTTCACCCAAGGTGGTTACGAAACAGTCTCCCGTAGAGGCATGTATGGCCTGCGCCGCAGAGGCCGAGTTGGCGTCCAGGCTGTACAAAGATACCAGGAAGCTGGTGTCGGCGTAGATTTTCAATAACGGCTCCGATCCTCAGACACCAGTTCTGCGCCGCTGACCTTCAATACGTTTTGGCCATAAATGGAGCGCAGCCGAGCCAGGAAATCCGGCACTTCCGCCCGGCTTTGCGACGGCTCCGGGATCAAGCGGGCGATAACGCGTCGGCGCTTGGTGATTTGAATCTCTTCACCTTGGTGCAAAAGGCGTTCTATTTTCTTGAAACTGTAGCGGAGGTCCCTAACCGAGGCTTTCTTCATGTGATACATCGTAGCATCACAAGATAGGTTTTGCAATTCACCTGACTTCACAGCAATCCGACAACTTAGAACGGGATCAATCCAGCTTGGATGATCGTGATACGAGGAGCCCCCCTTTCGCGCTTGCTCATTGATGCACGCGATCTTCTGTCTATCAAATACACGGAGGCACGGAGACGCACAGAGAAAAGCAGAACCATTGAAACGCAGCGCGATGAAGCCGGAACCTATCGCCGCAGATCGTCGCAGATGGTCGCAGATCAAAATCAATTTGGCCGCGAACAAACGCGAAATGGACGCGAATTCTAACGGAGCTAAAAGAAATGAAGGTTTTCCACAATTTGAGTGGTTTTTCCGATTGCCGGGTTCGCCTTTTTTTCGCAATAATGCAAGACAGGCACTTCTGCTGACTCATTGTGGCAAAGACCCTCACCCTCAATCCGAAACAACAACAGGCCATCGAGCACATCCACGGGCCCATGCTGGTGCTGGCGGGCGCGGGAACGGGGAAGACCTTAGTGCTGGTGGAGAGAATTGCCTGGCTCATTGAGAACCAACACGCGCTGCCGGAAGAGATTCTGGCCATTACGTTCACGGACAACGCGGCCAAGGAGATGAAGGCGCGGGTGGAGAAGCGGTTGGGGCGCAGGACTGCCATCGCCGCGGCGACGTTTAACGCTTACTGCCAGGGAATCCTGAAGCGCAACGGCAAAGACTTTCACGTGCTGATTCCGGAAGATGTGCATGTGTTCCTGCGGCAGAGAATTGGCCAACTGGAGTTGGAGAGATTCATCAAGCCTGCCGACGTAGGCGAGTTTCTTTACGACCTGCGGAACTTCTTTGACCGCTGCCATGAGGAATTGGTCGGGCCGGAAGAATTTCAGGGCTATATCGATTCGCTGACGCCGGGGCCGAATCTGCCGCGCAACTGCCGTTCCAAAGACGTGGAGAAGGTGGGAGCAGCGGAGATTCTCAATCGCTGGCGCGAAATTGCGCGCGTCTACACCAACGCCATGCGCCTTCTGCAGGAAGAGAACCTGGGCACTTTTGGCATGCAGATCAGCACGGCTGTCCGGCTGCTGAAGGCGGATGCGGGACTGCTGGGGCGGGAGCGGAAGCGCGCCCGCTTTATCCTGGTGGATGAATTTCAGGATTGCAACTCCAGCAACATCAAGCTCACGGAGCTTCTGGGGGGCGAGGAGAAGAACATTTTTGCCGTGGGCGATCCCGACCAGGCCATCTACCGTTTCCGCGGGGCTTCCAGCGCAGCCTTTGAGGATTTTCAAAACAGGTTTCCGCAGATCAAAGGCTTGACCCTGGATGAAAACCAGCGCTCACGCGGGAATATCCTGCGGGTTGCCTTTGCCGCCATTGACCAAAACCCGGCCGTTTCCTCGCCGGCCTTGCCCATCAAGTTCAGTCGCGTTCCGCTGCAGTCAGGCCGGGACTTGCGCGACCAGCAATCCGGGCGGCTGGTTTTCGATGAACCGGTAGACGTGGCGATCAGCGGCTCAGACGGCCAGGAAGGCGCGGACATTGCAGAAGAGATACTAGAAATCCGACGCAGCCAAAGTTTGGGCGAACCATATTCCATGGCGGTGCTCTATCGCTCGCACGCGAACCGGGAAAAACTCATGGAAGAGCTGGCCGCACGGGAAATTCCTTTCATCGTGAAGGCGATGGATGTGCTGGATGCGGCCGTAGTTCGCGATCTGCTGGCGGCGGCCCGCGCTGTGGCCAATGACGGCGATGCCGAGAGCCTGTTTCGGCTGTGCGCCCTGCCTCAATTCACCATGGAGCCGGAAGAGTTGCGCGACAAGCTCTCCGGCGCGGCCAGCAAGAGCACCTTCAGAAGCGTTTTGAGCACCCTGGAACAGGGCAGCCGAGTGCTGGACGCCGTGGCAGCCGCGCGGGACTGGATCGGTCAAGAGAAGATCGGCGTTGCGGCAATTTTTGATTATCTGGTCCGCCATTTCGACCTTCCACCGGATGACCTGGCGCTCAAGGCGCTGCTGCGCTTTGTGGGCGAATGGGAGCAGAAGCCCTATGTTAAGGACAAATCTCTGCCTGCGCTTTTACAGTATGTCGAATTGTTTGAAGAGGCCGGTGGTTTTGTTCCGTTGCTGACAGAAGAGGAGGTCCAGCAGGCGGCGAGCGATAACCCGGATGCGGTTCAGCTAATGACGGTCCACGGCGCGAAGGGGCTGGAGTTTTCCCATGTCTGGCTCCTGCGCGTGATCTCGCCATCGTTCCCCACCCAGTACCGCGAATCGCTGTTTGAATTTCCTGCCGGGTTGCGCAGCTCCGTCGCCACGGGTGATAACAAGCAAGTGAATGAGCAGGAGGAACGCCGGCTATTCTATGTGGCCATTACGCGCGCCCGCGATCGGCTCACGCTTTGTTCCCGTCCTGGACGCGGGCAGGATCCCACGCCTCCTGGGTTTCTGCGGCCACTGTTGCAGAGCAGGGCTTTGGGGCCAGTCTTGAGGAAACGCGCTGTCAAGTCCAGTAATGCTTCACTCGATCCTTTCGTTCAAGCCTCTGCCATGGGTTCCTGGATGCTTTTGCCAGCGGGGTTTTCTATCGCGGATCTGGCCCTGAGCGCCAATGCGGTGGAAACCTATTCTACCTGCCCGCTGAAATTTAAATTGAGGCGTGACTGGCAGATACCGGGAGACGCTTCCGCCGCCATGCAATTCGGCAATGCTGTGCACACGGTTTTGAAGTACTACTACGATCCTTCGCCTGGCGTGCCGGCCCTGAGCGCGGCGGATGCCATTGCGGCCTTCCAGCGTGAATTCGCGAAAGCGGTGGTTGAAGACCCGGTGCAGCGGCAATTGTATGAAGAGCAAGGGAACAAGCACCTGGAAATCATGCTGCGAGCGCGACCCCGCGGCTCCATGGATGTAATCGCCGCCGAAGCACGTTTCGATTTCAAGATGGGCAAACTGAAGATTATCGGGCGCATTGACCGCATGGACCGGCTTGAAGGCAACTGCGTTCGCGTGATTGACTACAAGACCGGCGCGCCGTGGGACCAGAAAGATGCGGATGACAGCCTGCAGCTCTCCATCTACGCCATGGGCGCGGCAGAGATGAAATACGCTCCACGAGAGCTGGTGCTGCTGAATGTTCGCGGCAATGAAGAGATCATTACCGGCCGCACGCCGGCGCAGTTGGAGCGGGCGCGACTCAAAATTGAGGAAGCGGCGGAGGGAATTGCCGCGCAGGAATTCGATCCGCGGCCGGGACTCCACTGCCGCTGGTGTGAGTTTGCCCGGCTGTGCCCGGCAACGGAGCAGCGCGTCCTGATTCCGCTGCAGGCGCTGGCGGCTGGAGTGAACGTATGAGCATCGTCCTGGCCGTTGCGATTGGGGTTGCAGCGGGATTGCTGGTCCTGGTTTTGTTACGCAGAAAGCCCGAGTCGGAAGACCCAGCGGTTGCGCAACTCCGGACGGATGTCCAGTCGCTCCGCGATAGCAGCGAGCGCTCCGTTCAGAGTATGGCGACGGCATTCTCCTCTCAGTTGCAGTTGGTTACCTCGCATGTGCAGCAGTCTTTGGCTGATGTGACCTCGCAGCTTGGCGGCCGCCTGGACGCGATTAACCAGCAGGTAACGGAGCAGGTGAACCAGAGCGCCAACCTCATGAGCGCCAGCAGCCATGCGGTGACTGAGCGCATCGCCTCGGTACACACCACCTTTGCTGGGCTGCAAAAGCAAGTGGGAGAGATGACCGAACAGGCGCGGCAGCTTTCGGACCTTTCCAAGTCGGTCACCGCCATTGAGTATGTCTTGCGCTCTCCGAAAATGCGCGGCAACTTTGGGGAAGAGCAGCTTGAGACACTACTGGGGCTGGTTTTCGCCAGGCAGCAGTTTGTCCTGCAACACCGCTTTGCATCGGGCGAGATTGCGGACGCGCTGCTTCTTCTGCCGCCGGGCAATGTCGTAGTGGATTCCAAGTTCCCCCTGGAGAACTTCCGCCGTATCGCAGAGGCGGCCACCGAGGAGGAAAAAAAATCCCGGCGGCGAGATTTTCTGCGCGACGTTCACAGACGGGTGGATGAAATCGCCACGCGCTATATCCGCCCCGCGGAGGGCACGCTGCCTTTTGCCTTAATGTATGTGCCCGCTGAGAACGTGTATTACGAAACTATCATCCGCGATGATGATGGTGATGATCTGTACCGCTACTGCCTGAAGAAGCGGGTGGTGCCCGTTTCCCCAAACTCCTTTTATGCTTACCTGCAAACAATCATGGTGGGAGTGAAGGGCCTGCAAGTGGGCCAGCGCGCGGACGCAATAGTGCGGGAGATCGAGTCCTTGCGCATTGAGCTCGGGAAATTCAGCAAGGCCTATGAGACCGTGGTGCAACACATCCGCAATGCCAGCAGCAAGCTAGAAGACGGAACTAAGCTCCTGAACAAAGTCGAGTTGCGAGTCGAGAGCCTGGCCGGCAACGGAGTAGAACAGGCTGAACTGTTTGCTGAAGAGAGGAAACCACTGAGGAATCCCGTGATCAGTTGACCGGGCGACCTCGTGATCGGTTCGCGGCCCCGCCTCATTCGTGCGACATGCGCTTTCTATCCCGATCCTTACCGCACCAGTGTCACGGACTCGTACCACCTTCAGGGCGCACCCGGATCGCAGGATGCCTGGGCATTCGCCCTGGAGTTGCCTTTAAGGGAGGAGGGCTCCGTCCCGTCGGTCCGGATGAACTACTCACAAAAAACTAAGGGGGCCGCTCTTGCGACCCCCTTTTGTTTTTGCTTGTAAAGAGCGTTACTTCTTTTTCTTGCTGCCGCCCTTTTTCGAACCACCTTTTTTCTTTGCTGCCATGTTTTCTATTCTCCCTTTTCCATTTTTCATGGATATGCGGTCGTATTTAAAAAAAAACCGCAGATGATGAATGTATAGAGATATTGAAAATTGAAGTCAAGAAAAAAATGGAAGGCATCCTGGACGGCAGCAGCTCTGGTGGAACGTGATGCGGGTACCGGAGGATTCAGAACATTCCGCTTTTGCTCAGGAAGTAGGATGCAACTCCCGCCAAACCGTCTTGCCATGCATGCGCAATCATTCCGGGCCGCAGACTCTTTCTCCACAGCGCGAGCATTCCGAAGAGTGCGCCGAAGACGAAGATGCGAAACATGTTCCGGGTACCTTCGTAACCGTGGCCTCCGCCAAAAATCAATGCAGAAGCAATCAATCCCACATAAACGTTGCCGGTGAGGAGGCCGATTTGCTGCTGGAGATAACCGCGGAAAATGATCTCCTCCACAAACCCGGCAATGATACTGAGCGAGACCCAGATGGTGAGTTCCAGGCCATTTTGGGGAATGAGGCCTCCGAGGCGTTGTTTCATCTCATTCACCTGTGCGGCGCTTGCCTGTCCGAGGAGGTAGGCAAGTCCAAGCAGAATCGCAGCCGACACTATCCAAAAGCCCACGGCAATGCCCAGGTCAATGAGAAAATCTTCGGGCGAATTCCATTTGCCGCCAATCAAATCACGCAATCCGCGCTTCTTCAACCAGAGGCCGGCCGCTACCAGAAGAAGCAGGAACAACTCAAAACCAATGGTGAACAAATAGTTTGCGGTTCGTGGTCCGGAGTCGGCCACGCCGCTCTTGCGATGAGCCGTCATGTACGAGGCGGTGAAATAGGAGTTCCCCAGCATGATGGCGACGACCAATACCGTGTGCCAGATGGGCGCGAGCAGCTTTCTCCCGGATGGCACAACGGGAGCAGTGGGGACTTCCGGCGGAGTGATCGGTTCAGGCTCAGTTTGCATCGGCGAATGGTCTCGCCTCATCTTATAATGAAAGGTTTGGAATGGCACAAAGGAGTGGTTATGGAAGACGTGGTCATCATCAGCGGAGTGCGTACTCCGATTGGAAAATTTCAGGGGTCTCTGGAGAGTTTGTCTGCTCCACAGCTTGGCTCTATCGCCGTCCGCGAAGCCGTGAAGCGGTCCAAGGTCAGCCCCGAGCAGGTGGATGAGTGCATCATGGGGCTGGTTGTCGCCGCCGGTCTAGGACAGAATCCGGCGCGTCAGGCGGCATTGAATGGCGGCCTTCCTCCGACTGTGGGCGCAATGACCATCAACAAAGTCTGCGGTTCCGGATTAAAGGCGGTTGCGCTGGCAGCGCAGGCCATCCAGACCGGCAATGCGGAAATTGTTGTAGCCGGCGGGATGGAGTCCATGACCAATGCTCCTTACCTGTTGCCGCAGGCGCGCAAAGGATACCGGCTGGGCAACTCGCAGATTATCGACTCAGTGGTGAGTGATGGATTGTGGGACATCTACAACAACTACCACATGGGCATGACGGGCGAAAATGTTGCGGACAAATACAAGGTCACGCGCGAACAGCAGGATGAATATGCAGCCAACTCGCACCGCAAGGCCGTCCAGGCATGGAAGGAGTGCCGATTCAAGAGCCAGATTGTTCCGGTGGAGCTTCCGGCAAAAAAGAAGGGCGAGCCGCCGATTCTGTTCGATAAGGATGAAGGGCCGCGCGAGGACACTTCTGCTGAACTGCTGCGCAGCCTCAAGCCGGTGTTCAAGAAAGATGGCACGGTGACTGCCGGGAATGCTTCCACGATGAACGATGGCGGCGCTGCGGTGGTTGTGACCTCACGGCAGAAAGCCAAGGAGTTGGGAGCGGAGCCAATGGTGCGCATTGTGGCGCAGGCAACCAGCGGCATTGATCCGCAATGGGTGATGATGGCGCCGGTGGAGGGCATCCGCAAAATCTGGGCCAAGACGGGATGGAAGGCCAACGATGTTGATCTCTATGAAATCAACGAGGCATTCGCGGTGCAGTCGGTGGCGGTGATCAAGGAGTTAGGCCTCGATCCCGAGAGAGTGAACGTGAATGGTGGCGCTGTAGCTTTAGGACATCCGATCGGCGCGAGCGGCACCCGCATCCTGGTTACCCTGATGTATGAATTGATCCGCCGAAACGGCAAACGGGGAATTGCGGCGCTTTGCCTTGGCGGGGGGAATTCGGTGGCTATGGCGGTAGAACGGGTTTAGGACCGAGACAGAATTCATCACACCTTTGAGTTCTTCTTGACTGTAGGGTTCCCTCGCTTCGCTCGGGATAAACTCAAAATCTGCAGAATTCCGTCTTTGTTCTCTGAGGGCAAATCCATCAGCGCGGATTTAACCAGCGCGCTGTAGACATTGAGCGCGCCCGGCACCCGCTGCAACTCTTGCAGATGACGGCGCACGGTGTTGAGATCGCCACGCTTGATTGGCCCGCTGAAGGCCGCAGATGGGCCTCGCTGCACATAGTTGACGATGGTCTGCAATAGGATACGGGTCATGGTTTTGGCGACCTGTTTGTGAGAAAGACCCGCCGCTTTTCCCACACGCTCCGCCGTGACCAGAGTGGCCAGGATCATGGGTGACGAAAATGAGCCCAGCGCGTGATATAGAACCTTGGCTTCCTTCCTGATTGCAAAGACCTCGGCTTTAAGGGCTTTCACAATTCTCTTGGCGGTTGCGACCGCCAGCCGGTGGCCTTCCACGGCAAAGGGAACTTTTTCCATCTCCGGCGTGGTTCCGGGCACGAAGGTCATCATGGGATGCAGGGAAGCGGTATAGGCTCCGGCGCGGTGGAGGGGTGTAAGAACATCACTGGTCAGCGCGCCGCTCGAGTGCAGGACAATCCTGCCTTGCCAGCCTTTCTTCCGCGCGAGAGCGCGGGCGGTTTGCGCCAAGGCGTCGTCTGTATGGCAGAGCCAGATGATATCGGATACCGGCTGCAAGTCTTCCAGCGCGACTACCCTGGCGTCCAGTTTTCCCGCCAAGGCGGCTGCGCGGCGCTTCGACTTGGGGAATGAGCGGCTGACCACAGCGTCAATTCCGTAGCCCGCTGCTTTTAGCGCAGGTCCCAGAGCGGAGGCCAAGTTTCCCGCGCCAACCAAGGTGATACTGGATTCGCGTTTCGGGGTTCTTGCCACGGCGGGAGGATAGCAGAAATCACCAGATCGGGTGATCTAAACAACCCGTCGTATCGTGATTCTAGATCTGATGATGGTTTCGCATAGGTATCATTTTGGCTAAATACTGAGTGCCGGGCGTCTAGTCGTCAAGTGTATATTGTTCGCATGCCTGCTCGTGCAAAGCTTGCCCGCGTCGTGTCGTCGAAAACTGTTTTTCAGGGCCGCGTCTTCAGCGTGGTTTCTGACCAGGTGGAAGAGCCCGAGGGGGTGAAGGTACAGCGGGAAATCATTCGTCATCCGGGTTCGGTTGTGGTGATGGCAGTCGATGATTCGGGCCGCACTCCGCTTCTGCTGCTGGAGCGCCAGTACCGCTACGCAGCCGATGCCCGTTTGTGGGAACTGCCCGCCGGACGCATTGATCCCGGCGAAAATCAGCTGTCTGCGGCCAGGAGGGAGTTGCTGGAAGAGACAGGCTTTACCGCACGCAAGTGGCAGCGAGCGTTGAGCCTCTTTCCCAGCCCCGGTTTCCTGGATGAGGTGATGCATATCTTTCTGGCGCGCGGCCTCCAGAGCGGGACAGCCCAGCCGGAAGATGACGAGCGCATTCAAGCACGATTTTTTCCTCTCGAGCAGGTGGCGAGGATGGCTCTGTCAGGCAAGATTCCTGATGGCAAGACTCTGGCTGCGCTCTTCTGGCTGGAGAAAAAGCTCCTACGAAAGGCCTGAAGAAAGCTTCTGTTTGTATTGAGTTGCAGATAGCTGTGGCGCACTGTTTTTTAGGTGTTCTGATGTTTATTAAGCTATTTATCAAGTGTTTATCAAGTTGACAATAGTCATGAATAGCAGGAAAATAGATACAAAGCCAGACGAGCGGGTACGACGACGCATAGAGATGGCGGTAGTATTACCTATTACCTCCGGCATCCTGCGTCCCTCCCTCAAGCAGTGGCAAAATCCCAGAGAACGTGAGAAAGAGAGCTAGCGCGCAGTCTGACTGATGTGCCTGGCCCCGTGGAGCAAGAAACGTGCGAATAAAAGGTAAAGTGAAATGGTTTAACAACGCAAAGGGTTTCGGTTTTATCGGCCGCGATGACGGGCCCGATGTGTTCGTCCACTACAGCGCCATCCAAACCGAGGGTTATAAGAGCCTCCAGGAAGGCGATGACGTAGAGTTTGAAATTGTTCAAGGGCAGAAGGGCCCGCAGGCTGAGAACGTAACTAAGCCGCAACCGTCATCAGCGTAAGAGCAATTGACAATTAGTAGTTAGCAATTAATCCCTCCAGGATTCTGGTTTGGCCAGGGCTGTGGTCGCCTGAAGCTTTCTCCACCAGCCCAGGACTGCCCGGACCTTTGCGGGTTTTTGTGCGGATGCGAGGTTCTTGTCGGCTGGGGGCTGACAATTGCGATGTGCCACCGTTGCGGGGCTCAGAATCCTTGGTTGGAATGCGCGTTTTCCCAGTGTTGCACGCTGGGCGGCATTGGGCTGCGGCCTCCGGCGCTCCCTTGACTTTCCGATTCATGCAACCGCTCACCTCCGAGTGATGACCACTGCTTTTCTGCTGGTTGAGAATCAATCCCACCTACCCGCCCTGACTCGATTAAAATTTCCCTGTGCAACGGCCTGACAACAAGACTATCGCCAACATCTTCTATGAGACTGCCGACCTTATGGAGGTTCGCAACGATGATTCATTCCGCATACGCTCCTATCGACGCGCTGCTGAGGCGATTGAGGGGCTGGAAGCGCAGCTGGCTGCTATTTATGAAGATGAGAAGGCGTTGTTGGCCATTCAGGGAATCGGCAAGTCCATGGCGGCTCACATCCGGGAGATTTTTACTACCGGCAAGCTGACTCCGCATGAAGAATTGCTGCAAAAGTACCGCCCTTCCATGCTGGAACTGCTCAAGATCCAGGGGCTTGGCCCCAAGACCATTGCGCTGATCTGGGACGCATTTCAGGTATGTGATGTTGAGGGTGTGGCCAGGCTGGCGCAGGAGGGCAAGCTGCGCGCTCTGCCCCGCCTCAGCGAGAAGTCAGAACAGAAGATCCTCAAAGCCATTGAAAGCTACCGTCAGGTAACCGGACGGTTTCAACTGGATGTGGCCGATGAGGTCGCTAAAAAAATGTCTGAGCTGCTGCAAGGACTGCCGGGGGTGGAGAAGGTCACACCAGCCGGCTCATTGCGACGCGGGCGGGAGACGGTTGGCGATCTGGACCTCCTGATTACGGGAAAGTGCTGCACAAACGACGCGCAACGCAGCAACGTGCAGGAGGCAATCCTGGACTTTCCCGGCATCCTGGAGGTGCTGGCTAAGGGAGAAAACAAAGTCAGCTTCAAGTTGCGCACCGGGATGCAGGTTGATGTCCGGCTGCTTCCGCCGGAATCGTTTGGCGCGGCGCTGCAATACTTTACCGGGTCCAAGAACCATAACGTCTCTCTTCGCCAACGCGCACTGCGCATGGGATACACGCTTAACGAGTACGGCCTGGTTCGCATCGAGGGCAACAAGCGCGTGGCCGGCAAGACGGAAGATGAAATCTACAAGAAGCTAGGCCTGACCTTGATTCCGCCCGAACTAAGGGAGAATTCCGGAGAGCTGGAGGCCGCAGAAAAAGGGGATCTGCCCGAGCTGATCACGGAGGCCGATCTCCAGGGCGACGTTCACATGCATACAGTGGCCACGGACGGCCGCTGCACGATTGAGGAGATGGCCATGGCGGCGCGGGAGCGCGGCTACAAATACATGGCGATCACGGACCACTCCAAGAACCTGGCATTTGCCAACGGCCTGGATGACAAGCGCGCGGAAGAGCATATCAAGGCCATCCGCGAGGCAGCAAAGAAAATCCAGGGCATCACGATCTTCGCGGGAATCGAGGTGGACATTCTGGCCGAAGGCGAGCTCGACCTTTCCGATTCCGTGCTCGAGCAGATGGACGTTGTGATTGCCAGCATCCACTCGCATTTTCAGCAGGAGCAGCAACAGATGACCGAGCGGTTACTGCGCGCCATCAGCAATCCGAATGTTTCCTTGATCGGACATCCCACGGGCCGCGCCCTCCTGCGGCGCGAAGGCTATAGTTTTGATTGTGACAAAATCTTTGCCGCGGCCGCCCAGGCTGGCGTGGCGATGGAGCACAATGCTCATCCTGACCGGCTTGATCTCCGCGACCAGCACCTGCGTATGGCCAAAAGCCAAGGCGTGAAGTTTGTGATCAATACCGACTCGCACCATACCTCACACCTGGAAAAAATGCGTTTCGGGGTGCTGCAGCTTCGCCGCGCCTGGCTTACAAAGGAGAATGTGTTGAACACCCTGCCTACTGCAGAGTTCGCTAAAGTTATGCGGCGGGGGAGAGCAGTTTTGGCCACGCCGAAAGGGTAATCCCTAAACGCTATTAAATCTTCATTTTTCATGTCTCTAAGTGTAGAAAGACACTGGGCTATGGCCTTCAAAAGACAATAAGGACCTCTTGCTGCCCTTCGAGGTAAACTACAAAAGCAAAGCAGAAGTAGAGGAGCAGCTTTATGCCTGAAGACGCTAATCCGGGGCCATCCCAGACCCGGCCAGCTGCAGCGGACGCCGGCCATGTTCCCATGACCGAAGAGATGGACAGCGCGAAGTGGACGCTGCCTCCTATTGTTCCTATATTGATTGCATTGGTTGCGGTTGGGGCTGTGATCGCGGTGGTTGCTTTTACCAACCGCCAAACGCCTACGGCCACCGGAAACATATCCAAGGTGTTGTCCTCTGACCAGGAGAGCAACGTGCTTGTGGCCGTCCATTTGAATTTCCGCAATGAACAAGATAAACAATTGTGGATCAGGGAGATCACCTCTGAGGTGGAAGCTGCTGACGGGAAGAAATATACGGACAGCGCGGCCCCTGGCGTGGACCTTGACCGCTATTTACAAGGCGCCCCGGAGTTGGCGGAAGGGAGACTCGATCCGCTGAAGGCAGAGATGAAGATTCCCTCCCATGCAACCCAGGCGGGAATGGTGATCTTCGCCTATCCGGTAGCCAAGAAGGTCTTCGATGGGCGCAAGTCCTTCACCGTGCGGGTTAATTTCTATGATCACTCGCCTATGGTTTTGAAACAATAGCAACCAGCAATCAGTCCGCGGGCGGTCTCGCGATCCTTAAAAGCTGTCGTCGGCATGGAAACGAAGGCCCTCAAACCTCACCACTGATGGCGATGATTTAACTGATCTCCACTGATGGTGATGACGCAGCCAACTTTGACCCCGCCACGCGCACAAAACACAGAGCAGCGCGCTTTGGGTACCCTCGTGGCTGCGGTCTCACCTCTTTTTTTACCTCTTCGTTCCTTGACATTCAAGCAGGGCTGTGCAGAATGGGTAGCTGCAAAAATTCTACTGTGTGGCTGTTTTTTCTTTGTTAGTTAAGTCCGAACGAACGTTCATTTGATAAAAAGACGCTTTGCGCAACCATGCGAGAAACTTACAGCTTAATAACTGACTGCCAAAAACCGTTCCACGAAAATCAGCCAAAAGGAGAACGAATCTTATGACAGCGATAGCCAGGACATCGAGGACGACCTGGGCGCTCTTTCTGACGCTGTTGGCGGCCGTATTCGCGGCCAGCCTTCACGCGCAAACCTCAAGCGCCACACTTTCCGGCACCGTTCACGATACTTCCAACGCAGTCCTGCCCAAAGCAGTTGTGACCCTGACTAATTCGAGTACCGGCGTTTCCCGCAAGGTGAATGCCGACGATCAGGGGCGCTACAGCTTCAGCAACGTGGAGCCCGGCAGTTACGAGCTGCGGGTGCAACAGCCGGGATTCAGGGTGGTGGTGCAAAAAGATGTGGTACTGACCGTAGGCGGCTCCAGGGTACTGGACCTGACGATGCAGGTTGGGGCAGTGAGCGAATCGGTCCTGGTCACTACAGAGGCGCCGCTTATTGAGGTTGCCAGCCCTAACCTGAGCCGCGTGGTGGACGAGCGGGCGATCGACTCTCTTCCGATTCTGGGACGCAACTTCGTCGATTTTGCCGAACTCTCCAGCGGAGTCACGCCAGGGCGTGAGAATGTGGGCGGAGGAGCGTTCAAAGAACCCGATAGCGGCGTGGGCCAGGCTGCGGCTCCCCGGCTTTCCTTTGCGGGCCAACCCGAACTGGACACCATGATCCTGGTGGACGGCGCTCAGAACGTGCAAACCTTTACGGGCTTGCCACGGGTGACACCCTCCCAGGAAGCCGTCCAGGAATTTCGCATCCTGAACAGCACTTACTCAAGCGAATACGGCCGCGCGACGGGCGGCTTTGTGAACATCGTTACAAAGTCCGGCACAAATGAATATCACGGTTCCGGTTACTTTTTTGGCATGAACCAGGCGCTCAACGCGCCTTACCAGTTGAACCCGGCCGATCCGCGCCTGCAACAGAATCAGTTCGGCGCAACCCTGGGCGGGCCGGTGGCCACAGACAAGACTTTCTTCTTCATGAATTATGAAGGACAGCGCCGCGCGCAAACCAACCAGTATTCAACCGTGGTCCTCAACAACATTGCCGCGATCAATGCCAGCAAGGCCAGCCTGGGCCTGACGCCGGAGAACCTGGGCCTGCTACGCACCGGGGACTATGATGGATTCCTGGGCAAGCTGGACCAGCACTTCACCAGCAATAACACGCTTTCCATCCGTTACAACCTGCTGCACTCGGTGACGGACGGGTTCCTGGGCGGCAACGGCCGCGGATCACCGGCCCCTTCAACGGCAAGAAACAATACGGTCCTGGACCAGACCGTGGTGGCGAACGACACGCAGATATTCAGCACGAACCTGGTGAATGAAACGCGATTTTCCTTTGGACGGCGAAACTTCAATTTTCCCCCAGCGGCCAATGATCCCGATCTGGAGGTGCCGGACCTGTTGCTTACCGGCAAGAGCACCTCAGACGTGGATTTCTACCGGGAAAACACAGTAGAGATTGGAGACACCCTATCCTGGCAACACGGCGCGCACCAGTTCAAGTTTGGCCCGGATTTCAACTACTACGTTGACAGCTATCAGTGGGCACTGTTCTTCCCGGCGCGGGCGCTCTTCTCAAACTTCAGTTGTTTCCTGGGGCAAGAACCGGCGTGCGCCAACTCCTTTGGCGCGCCCGCCAATATTGCGCCTTTCAATAACGGGCTGCCGGTTCCGAACCAGTTCTGGCTGTCGGTTCAGCAGGGCGCTACCAGTTTTCCGGGCGTAACAGTAAATTCAGCGGGCGGGCGCAATATTTTCACGCAGGACATTCCTTCCGCCTTTCTGCCGCAGACCTTTAGCGGTATTAATCACGGGGCTTACGGCTTTTTCGCGCAGGACCAGTGGAGGCTGAACTCCAAGCTGAACCTCACCTACGGACTGCGCTACGACCTGGAAACCTATCCTTCGATGTACATCGTGCATGAACCGCACAATGGCTTCCAGCCGCGCCTGGGTTTTGCTTATTCGCCAACGAAGCGGACCGTGATTCGCGCCGGTTTTGGCCTATTCGATGGTTCGCTGGTCTCCAGCGTCGGCCAGAACCTTGTGACCGGGCAGTGGGACGGCGAAGGCACATTCCCGAACGCGGCGGCTCTGGCGCAGCAATTTGGTTATTCAGGCCTGGCGCCCCTGAACGGGCGGTTTCCAATCGCCATTCAGCCTCCGATCCTGGGGCTGACAACACCACAGGCTTCTCTACAAAACTTTGTTACAACGGGTCACGCGCCCTGCCTGCTTCCTTTGGGCGTCTTTCTTTCGCCTCCCGGTCCTCCCAACTTTGGCAATTGCCCTCCGGGCACGCCGCCGGTGGCTTTTCCAGCGTTTTCCATTGGCCCGGACAGCAACCTGGCGATTCCCTATACAGAGCAAGCCAGCCTGAAAATCTCGCAGGAGATAGGCAAGAACGTTGCGGTATCAGTAAGCTATCTTTACGTCCACGCGATCCATCAGGGCGCTATTTCCGGCAACTTGAATGCGCAGCAAATTGGCACGGTGGATGGGGGTAAGGCTTGCTTTGGTGTTGCCATTGTGGCTGGAGCCTGCCAGGAACCGACAAATGCAATCTTCCCGAACCTGGGAACGCTTTTCTACGTGGTAGATAGCGGCGGAATGAGTGTTTATAACGGCGGCACAGCGGAAATCGAGAAGCGATACAGTCACGGGTTCAGCCTGCATGGCAGCTATACGTACTCGCGGACGATTTCTAACTATGAGTCCGTTGCCAACCTGGCGGATATTCCGCAATCCACGAATCGAAACCTGGAACGCGCCGCTTCCCGGCAATCCATACCACAAAAATTCACCTTTGATCTGGTGAGCGCGGTGCCGCACACGGTTCCGCTGCTGCACGATTTCAAATTCAGCACACTGCTGGATGCTCAGAGTGGCGAATTTTTCAACGTTTTTGCCGGTCTCGACACAAATGGCGACACCAACACGCTCAACAACCGGCCGGGAACGCTCGGCCGAGACACGCTCAAGGGGCCCTCCATCTTTAGCTGGGACATGCGGGTGGCGCGCGGCGTCCATTTTAACGAGCGCTTTACCGGTGAATTTACCTTCGATTTCTTTAACGTTATCAACCGCGTGAATGTGTCCGACTTGAATACGGTTTGTGAGTGCGACCTCGCGGCTTCGGCTTTTAGCAAGTCGACGCTTTCCAGCACAATCGCGGCTCTGAATCCGTTGTTTGGCTTTAACACACCGCGGCAGACGCTGAATCCTTTCCAATTTCAGTATGGATTTAAAGTGCATTTCTGAGGGGGATAAAGCCTGGAGGCACGGAGATGCTGAGGCTGCACGGAGAGAGGCAAGAGAAGATCGAGTTGTTAGTACTTTAGTAATTAGCAAAACCAGACTCGAACCAAAGACCTGGAAACGCGGAGGGAACAGGGGACCCGATCGGTCACCCCCCATCGCCGCAAAACCGGCGCGCGATGGGGGCCACCGTGTTGTGTTCCCTTATTAAGTAAATGCCGAACCTGTATGGCGCCAGGCAGGTCTGTGCCGCTCCTTACGGGGCTCATCCGCATCTTCATTTGTTCCCAGATGCTTGCGGGTTGCCTAACCAATGCCGCCGCTTTGCGCCGCAGCGACTGAAGTATCCTTAAAGACTTCTTGACATTGAATCCGCTCTGTGCAGAAATTAGTGCTTACGAATGCCGCGATCCGGCATTTTTCAAAGCATTATGAATCGAACGGACGTTCGTTTTAAAAAATGCTTTTTTCCCCGGAGGAGTTTATGGCTTGTTTTCGGCTTATTGTATTCCTGGTTAGTTCCGCAGTCCTTTTGCTGGTGATACCGCAACCGGCCGTTTCGCAGGTATCCATCTCCCAGGCGCAATTGAACGGCACGGTGCACGACCAAAGCGGTGGCCTGGTGCAGAAGGCGACGATCACCTTGCGAGACGTGGATACCAATCGTGCCTATACCACCACTTCCAACACGTCCGGGTATTACATTCTGGCCAATTTGCCGCCGGGAAACTATGAGTTGACGGTCGAGTACACCGGATTTGCCAAGTACAAGCAGACGGGAATTTCGTTAACGGTGGGGCAGATGGCGACCATTGATATTCCATTGAAGGTTGCAACCACAGCCGAAGAGGTGACCGTCACCGCCGAAGCGCCGACCATTGAGCCGACCCGCACGGAGGTGAGCCAGGTGATTGCCAGTGAGCAGATCCAAAGTCTCCCCATCAGCGGACGATTGTTCACAGACTTTGCGCTGCTCAGCCCAGGAGTCACCACCGGTCGCATCAGCTTGCAATCCACGTTCACGGATCCCACAGTTACCCGCATTTCTTTTGGCGGGCAGCGCGATTTGAACAATAGCGTCACGGTAGATGGAGCAGACAACATCAACACGGCCACCGGATCGCAGCGGGCCACGCCATCGCAGGAAGCGGTGAGCGAGTTTCGGGTGGTGAACAACAGCTTCGGCGCAGAGTATGGCAGGGCGCTGGGCGGCATTGTGAACATTGTCACCAAGTCCGGGACCAATGATTTTCACGGTTCGATCTATGACTATCTTCAGAACAATGCGGTGGATGCCAAGTCAATCCTGACTCTCCCCGGATTCGATACTCTGCGGCAGAACCAGTTTGGCGCGACCCTGGGCGGGCCGCTCAAGAAGGACAAGACTTTCTTTTTCCTCAATTATGAGGGGCAGCGGCGCGGGCAATCGCCCACGTATCCCGGTGTGCTGGTGAGCAACCTGCCGGCCATTAATGCGGTCAAGGCCAGTTATGGCCTTGCTCCTGAGAACCTGAACGTGCTTACCACAGCGGACGTAGACAATGGCTTTGTCAAACTCGATCATGAGATCAATGAAAAGAACCGGATTTCCGCGCGTTATTCCATCCAGAAGGCGACCAATCTCAACATGCTGGTAGGGCAGACCCTGGACGGAGGCGGCATCGGCGCGCCCAGCAGCGGGCGCAACGGCCTGCTGCGCGACCAAGCCATTGTAGGCAGCTGGACATCCACGATCAGCACCAGCAAGGTAAATGATGTGCTGCTGCAATGGGCGCAGCGCAACTATGGTTTTCCCGGTGACACCAGCCAGCCTAACCTGGATGTGCCGAACGTGTTGCTGTTCGGCCACAACTTTGGCGCATTCGACCGTTATGACGAAAAACGCACGCAATTCACAGATACGTTTTCCATGACCCAGGGAAAGCATTTCATGAAGTTTGGATTCGATACCAACTACATCCAGAACTTCGTGATCAATCCCGGCTTTACTCCGGCGCGCGTCATCTTCCCCAGTGTGGGTGATTTCCTGGCTTCAGGCAAAGGAGGGTGGGGCAGCAATCCTTGTCCTCCACCCCTGGTGGGCCTGGTGGCGCCGTGTATTGCGGCCTTCTTCTGGGGAGCGCCGATCGGTCCGGGACCTTTCAATCCCAATGCGGCTTCGCCTTCACTGCCGACTACATGGCAGAATGCCTTCCAGCCTTCTCTGGTCGGCGACTTTTCTTTCCATCTCAACCACAGCTATTACGGCTTGTTTGCCCAGGACCAGTGGCACCTGACACCCAAACTTACCGTGAATTACGGGTTGCGCTACGACCTGGAGACCGGACTGGGATTCTTTATCAATCCTTACCACAAAGAGTTCCAGCCGAGAGTGGGGCTGGCGTACGCGCCGGATTCCAAGACGGTGATCCGGGCGGGCTACGGCATCTTTGACGATAAGTACAATCTCACGTTCTTCTTTGTGCCTTCACAGCAGAGGCCGCCGGTGATTCCCGGCCTGCCGACGAATAACAACCAGACCACGGGTCAGTGGATACTGAACAGCATGTTCTTGCCCACGCCCTGCGTGCTGGCCGGCTGTCCCACTCCTCCTCCCGGCGCGCCGTTGCCGCCAGGAACGGTGCCGCCACCGCTGCTGACCTCAGCCTTTGAGAACCTCATCAACAACGGCTCTTTCCCGAACAATTCACTGTTCGTACAAGGCGGAACGATGGTGGACCGGAACCTGAAACCACCCTATTCGGAGCAGGCGAGCCTGGAAATTGACCGCCAGATTGGCAAGGGGCTGACGATTGATATCGGGTACCTGTTTGTTGCCGGCCATCATCTCGTCCGGCCCATTGACCTCAATGTTGGTCCGCCGGTAGGCGTGGAGACCGGAACCGGCAAACTCATCTACAACTTTGCCATCAACGATCCTAATATTCCGGCGCCTCCGGCTGGATCGCCGGGGACCAACGGAATTTTCTACTTCACCGACTCCAGCGGAAACTCCGTGTATCACGGCGGGACACTTCAGGTGATTGAGAGGGCGGGCAAGTACTTTACGTTGAATGCCAACTACACTCTCTCGCATACGCTGGACGATGGGACGTTCGTCACCTTTGTGAGCACACCGCAGTCCAATGCGGCCAGGAACCTGGAACGTGCCAATTCCAACCAGGACGCGCGGCATCGTTTTGTAGCGAACTTTGTGGCGGACGCGCCCCAGCAATGGAAGCTGCTACGCAACTTTGAGTTGAGCAGCATTGTGACGATGCAATCGGCGCGGCCGTTTACCTTGTTTGTGGGCTTTGACGCCAACAATGATGGCAACCCGGTCACGGACCGCGTGGGCAACTCGCCGCGCAATTCCTACCGGGGCGACATGCTGCAGACGGTGGACATGCGTCTCTCTCGCGCGATTCACCTGGGTGAGCACCGGCAATTGAACTTGTCCGTGGATGCATTCAATCTGTTTAACCGGCCCAATGTGGATGAGGTGTTCTCCGTGTATGGAGCGCCCGACTTCGTCGGGCCAGTACCGCAGCATTTCGGAGATGGCATCAGCGGACCCAGCGGGCAGGTGGGCGCGCCCCGGACCGCATTCAACCCGCGGCAACTGCAGTTTGCGGCTAAGTTTATGTTCTGATTTGGGGAAGAGACGCAGCTAGGCTGCGTCTCTTTCCTCGCTACGCTTCGGGATAAACTACAAAACAAGAGCTCAGGCCAGACTAAAGATCGAGTACGATCCACACTGGAGCATGGTCGTTCGCGTTTGCTTCGCCACGGACCCATCGGTCTACACCGCCATCTACGAGCCGGTCTGACATCTTTGGAGAGAGCAGGAAGTGATCGAGTCGCATGCCTTTGTCCTTGGGCCACCGTTCATATTTGTAATCCCAGAAGGTCCAGAGCGACCCTTCCGGACGCACCTTGCGCATCGCGTCGGTCCAGCCTTGAGCCAGCAAACGCGCAAAGGCCTGGCGGCTTGCGGGTTGGATCAGCGCGTTGTTGTCCAACGACCGAGTGGGGTAGATGTCATGCGGCGCGGGCACGACGTTGTAGTCACCGGCCAACACCACGGGTGCGCCAGTCGCCATGAGTTCGGCGGCATGAGCAATCAGGCGCTCAAACCAGGCCAGCTTGTAGTTGAATTTCGGGCCAGGCTGCGGATTCCCATTGGGGAGGTAGATGGAAGTGATCAGGAATCCATGAACAGCCGCCTCGATGTAGCGGGCCTGGCGATCTTCAGGATTGCCCGGTAAGCTTGCGCGCGTCAGCACAGGAGCATGATTTCGCGCGAGAATGGCCACGCCGTTCCAGGAACGCTCCCCTTGCCAGACAGCTTCGTACCCGAGAGTTCGAAGGGCATCCACGGGAAACGTTCCCTGCTCCGCCTTGAGCTCCTGGAGACTGACTACGTCCGGCTCAGCTTTGGCCAACCAGGCCAGAAGGTTGTCCAGCCGCTTGTTGATGTCGTTAATGTTGAAGGTGGCGACTTTCACCAGGTTCCTCTCTGCCGTTGTACTATATTCGCAAGTTACGCTAGGCTAGGGGGTCGGGTATATACTCTCCTCCTGTATTTTCTTTTGAGTTGTTTTATGAATCTGGAGGAACCACTATGCCCCAAGGAACCTTCGTCGCGGAGAGAGAATGGGCCAGATCCCTGGCAAGACACGTAGCCAACCAACTGCCGGAGGCAATACGTCAACTGCCTGACGTACAGTTGACCCCCGCCCAGGTTGAGCAGCTACGCAGAGTATTTGAGAATACGCTGATCACCAACATGGGTTGCGAACTGCCGCCCACCTAACTTGGAATGAAAGTTTGCCTTATCAGTGCGCCCACGGCCAACCAGTTCGATGGCCGTGCCGTGGGCGAAATGGAGGCGGCTCGCATTATGGGCGAGCTTGCTCCTGTTGGCATCCTAAGCCTTGCCGCCGTGCTGGAAGCCAAGGGTCTGCAGCCGGAAGTTGTGGACTTGAATCGCGTTTACTACAGTTGGCTGCAGGATTCGAAGCAGGGTAACCCTGATTTTTGCAGTTTTGCTGGAGCTTACTTTGCCGGCCGCGATTTTGACTTCTTTGGTTTCAGCACGGTTTGTAGCAGCTATCCGCTGACGCTGCGCATTGCGGCTCATGTCAAGCGAGCCCATCGCAAATCAATGGTCGCGCTGGGTGGCCCACAGGCGTCTGTTGTGGATGTCTCCACCTTGCGCGCCTTTCCGTTCATTGACCTCGTAGTGCGCGGTGAAGCAGAGCAGACACTTCCTGACCTGGTGGATGCGCTGGCCGGGCACAGATCACTCGCAGAAATCCCGGGCGTCACGTTTCGCAGGGATGAAGATGGAGAGATCGTGCGCAACCCGGATGCGCCCCTGATCCTGGATCTGGATGCGCTGCCCTTTCCCGCGTTTCATCTCTTTCCGGACATTCGTTTCTGCCATCACTTTCCGCTGGAACTGGGACGCGGCTGCCCTTTTGCCTGCACGTTTTGTTCGACCAACGATTTCTTCCGACGGCGTTTCCGGTTGAAGAGTCCGGCGCAGATGATTGCCGAGATGCGCAGGGTCAGGCAGACGTACGGCATCAGCTCGTTTGAGTTGGTGCACGACATGTTCACGGTGGACCGCAAACGGGTGGTGGCATTTTGTGAAGCCCTGCTGGAGAGCAAGGAAGAGTTCATCTGGGGCTGCAGCGCGCGCACGGACTGCGTTGACGAAGAGTTGATTGCGCTCATGGCCCGCGCAGGCTGCCGCGGTATTTTCTTTGGCATTGAGACCGGTTCGGCGCGAATGCAGGAGATCATTGACAAGCGCCTGGAATTGAACGATTCGGCGGAGCGGGTGAACTCCTGCGACAAGTTCAAGATCAAGACGGCAGTCTCATTGATGGCCGGCTTTCCAGACGAAACGATGAACGACCTGCGGGATACGGCAGCGTTCTTTGTGGATTCACTGCGTTATGACCACGCTGATCCGCAGCTCAGCATCCTGGCTCCGCTGGCGGATACACCTATTCAGAAGCAGCACAAAGGTTCGCTGATCCTGAATGACGATGTTGCCGATATGTCTTATCGCGGATGGCACCAGGAGCCAGAAGATCATGCGATGATTGCTGGGCATCCGGAAATCTTTTCCAGCTTTTACTCTGTTCCCTTGCCTTTTGTGGAGCGCGAATTCCTCAAGGAGTTACGCGACTTTCTCCTGAGTGGCATGAGGACATTTCGACGGCTTCTGGTGGGACTGCACCAGGACAGCGGTAACGTGGTGGACGTGTTTCAACAATGGCAGGAATGGCGGAGCAAGAGCGGAGTACATTTTTCCAACGGCGACCGCACCGCCTACTACGCCCAAGGCGGCTTTACCGCAGACTTTCTCCGATTTGTGCGGCTGCAGTACATCCCGGCCGTGAGCAGGGCGACTCCGGCGATTACCGCGCTGGTGGAATACGAAGCGGCTTTAACTGGCGGCGATGATGAACGGGACGAGATCCACCATCAAGAGCCAGTCTCCGATGACATGGAAGAGCTGCTTTCTCCGGAGAGCCGTCCGCGTTTGCTTCCGGGGGTGAATGTCATCAAGGTTCCGGCTGATTATCAGGAGATTGTCCGGCGACTGCGGCAGAGAAGCCCGTTGCATGACATACCGGAGCAGACGGTAAAGCTGGCAGTTCGCAGGACTTGGGCGGGGCCGGCGGAGGTTCGCCAGTTGAGTCCGCTCTCGGCGGAATTGCTGGGTATGTGTGAAGAAGGCTTGACAGTACAAGAAATCGCTGGCGAATTCCTGCTACGCAAAATAGACATTCCAGGCGTTCCGTCAGAGAGGGCATGTTTAGCGGGGATTGAGATACTGCGCCAGCAGCGGCTTATAGGCCTGGCCGGATCCAGGTTATAGGTGACAGGTTACAAGTAGTAGCAAAGCAACGGCAACAGCAAGAGCCAAACCCCTTTACCACACGTGCATTCTGCTTCAAGGCATGTGCCCTGAGGGCATTCGCTATGAAGCAGGGTTCCCTCGCTGCGCTCGAGATAAACTACAAAGCTCAGACCAAAGCGTCTGATCAACGCTTCTTCTTCGTCGGCTTGGGCTTCAGGGTCTTTGCGTACTCATAGCTGAGCCCAAGATATTTCTGCAGTTCTTTTGTCTTCTTTAGCAACCCGTCGGGCACGGCGACGTATTCCTTCATCACGGCGCCGTAGGCTTCAAATAGTGTGGTCTTGTATTTCTTCAGGAATTGTTCGCGCTCATCCTGCGGGAGCCTGAGGGCCATTCTGCCCTCCGGGCTTAGCAGCAGGGAAAACATGTTGCCGTTGAGGGAGGTGTAAGGATTGTCAGCGCCCTTCCTTTCGATCTCCGGATAGGCGGCGAGGAGCTTTTCATACAGCGCTACTTTAGCGGCGGGAATTGGACTCTTCTTCTTGGCAGCCATGACGCCCCCTCCCGATGAGAAAGTGAATTTACCCTACGATTGAAGCGGGTTCAATGGTTATTTTTCAACGTCTTATAGGCGCTCCCGTTTAAAGGCCCTCCACGTCACTTTTTCAATTCGCGCTTGGAATTCCCCAGCTTGACAAATCCTTTCGCCATTTTGTGATGGGTAGGCCGATGATATTCTTCCGATGGGTTTTGATCGCTTGAACTACGGTGGAGGAATCAAATGTACAGAACGACGCGTCGGGATGCTCTCAAGCTTGGAACCAGCGTGGCGGTTTCGGCTTCGGCGAATCCGTTGTTGGCGGCGCCAGTTGACGGATCCAGCGGCGGTGCTGCGGGGAATCCTCGGGTTGCTTCAGGAGACGTGCAATCCAGTTCCGCGGACGAGATTTGCTTCATGCGGGCGGTAGACATTATGGACTCGATTCGCCGGAAGAAGTTCTCGGCGCGCGAGGTAATGCAGGCGCACCTGACGCAGATCAAGCGGGTGAATGCCAAGGTCAACGCGATTGTTACTTTGGTTCCGGAAGAGCAGTTGATGGCGCAGGCCGCGGCGGCAGATGAGGCACTGGCCAAAGGCAAGTGGTTAGGCCCGCTGCACGGCTTGCCGGTTGCGGTGAAAGACCTGCACGAAACCGACGGCATTCGCACCACTTTTGGCTCTCCGCTGTACAAAGACTTTGTGCCGGACTTTGATTGCCGGGTGGTCCAGCGCGAGAAAGAAGCGGGAGCGATCATCATTGGCAAGACCAATGTCCCCGAGTTCGGCTTGGGCTCGCAAACGTTTAACCAGGTGTTTGGTCCCACGCGCAACCCTTACGATCTGACGAAGACCTGCGGCGGAAGTACGGGGGGCGGGGCGGTGGCACTGGCTTGTGGCATGGTCCCCCTGGCCGATGGCAGCGATATGGGCGGCTCGCTCCGGAACCCTCCTGGTTTCTGCAATGTTGTTGGCATTCGCCCGTCGCCGGGACGCGTTCCCAATGTGCCCGCGCAGCTAGGCTGGTTTACGCTGTCGGTTCCGGGGCCGGTGGCGCGCAATGTCACTGACTGCGCTTTTTTCCTAAGCGTGCTCGCCGGCTTTGATCACCACTCGCCAATCTCCATTGACCAGCCGGGCGCTCAGTTCGCGCAACCGCTGGCTGGCCGAAGCTTCAAAGGGGTGCGGGTGGCCATGTTCAAAAACCTGGGATTGCCATGGGAGCCGGAGATCAAGAGCACAGTGCAGGCGCAGCGCAAAGTCTTCGAGTCTTTGGGATGCATCGTGGAAGATGTTGAACCCGATTTTAGCGGCGCCAATGAGTGCTTCACGGCGTGGCGGCACTGGTCCACAGAGCTGGCTTTTGGCAATGTGCTGGCTACGCATGGCGACCAGCTCAACGAATACGTTCGCTGGCACGTGGAAGAAGGCCGCAAACTCACAGGCCCGTATCTTTCTCGTATTGAGGCCAAACGCACCGCGTTGTACCAGCGTCTGTGCGGGTTCAAGGGAGAGTGCGAATTTTTCATTCTGCCGGTGAACCAGGTGCTTCCGTTTGATGTGAACACGCACTATCCGACAGAAATTGCCGGGGTGAAAATGGAGAACTACATCGCGTGGATGAAGTCTGCTTATTACATCTCGGCGGCAGGGAACCCGGCGATGTCCGTGCCGTGTGGTTTTTCTGCCAGTGGCCTGCCGATTGGAATTCAGATTGTGGGACGACACCATGACGATTGGGGCGTCCTGCAACTGGGCTATGCTTTCGAGCAGGCTACCAATATCGGCAAGCGGCGGCCTGGAGTTGCTTGAGTCGTTATGCAGGAGACTACGAAGATTGGGATGCAAACTTGGTAATTGGTAATCGAAATTCAACCTCAAAGGAACATCCGATCAAACCGCAGTCCTTTGAACACCACAGTTGGAGCAGCGCCATCCGTCGTTAAGAATAACCGGGCTATTGCAAAATGTGCAATAGTTCTCCTGGGCTGGCTCAATCTTGTTCAGTTCCTCTTTGAGTCGGATATTGGACGGGTTCTTGAGTGCATACCAAAGCGCAACACCAAAGGCGATCATGAATGCAATGCGCAGCACCCAGGTAACTGCGATCGAATTCCCAGTTTCGGAACCTGGTGATATCCACGCAACGGCCGCGAACATTCCGACGAAGAAGGCCAGCCCCATGCGCTCGCGACGTCCCCGGGTGCCGTGAGGATTGCGATTGCACACCGAGCATTCCCAGTCACGCCAGAAGCCGAGCGGCAGCACGGGGATGAAAAAAATGTGAAACGCCTTGAGGCTCCTGATCTGGTGTGCGCGCTGTGGTACCTCGCACCACAGGCAAAAGTCGTTGCGGTACGCGACCACCTTACGCATCACTCCACGGATGCCATAGAGGACGACCAATGCCAAGCCTCCCAAATGGGAATTGTATATTGGGGCCTGGTGTTTGCCGCCAATCAGCGAAGATCAACGGCGGGAACTTGATTTTGCCTTACTTTTTTTCTTTCTCCACGAACAATTCAGGGAACTGCTGCTTGAGAGCCGCGATCTTGGGGCGGTCGCAGACGAGGATGTAGGGATCGTTTGGATTCTTGAGAGCGTAGTCCTGGTGGTAGTCTTCCGCGCGATAGAAGCCTTTCAGGGGAACAACCTGGGTGACGATCTGGCCGGAAAAGATCTTTGCTGCATCCAGTTGGGCGATGTAAGCTTCGGCAATGCGTTTCTGGTCCGGGTTGGCATAGAAAATTGCCGAACGATAGGAAGTGCCTACGTCCGGTCCCTGGCGGTTAAGCTGCGTGGGATCGTGGGCTACAGAGAAGAAGATGCGGAGAAGCTGCCCGTAGGTGATGCGCGCAGGATCGAAGACCACCTCGATGGATTCCGCGTGACCCGTGGTCTCAGTTGAGACCTGCTCATAAGTTGCGGTTGACTGAGAACCGCCGGAGTAGCCCACCGTAGTTGCGGTCACGCCCTTCACGCGTTCAAAAACTGCCTGAGTTCCCCAGAAGCATCCGCCGGCGAATACGGCGGTTTGTCGTCCGCTGGCGCTGGTGAGCAAAGCATCAACCCTGGCCGGAGGAATCGGCACCGTAGGCGCTGCTTTGGCGGAGCAACCGAGCATGCCGATGGCCAGAGTAAAAGTCGCGAGCGAGTGAACCAAATGTGAGGACATGACTTAGCTCCTTAGATGAATCCTGCGGGATTTTGATACAAGAAAAAATAGCACTCAGCAGTCAGCACTCGCCATTTAGTCCGCGGTCGGTCGTGGCGTTCCTCAATGAAGATCGTCGGCATGGAACAAAAACTCAAAAATCTTACCACTGCTGACAACGATTTGGCCTGATTTCCACTGATAGGACCAAGTACGAAAAAGGAAACCTGCCTCGATTTGATTCATCCGTGCAAATCTTTGGCATCAGTGTCATCCGTGGTGAGTTTTGAGTCTCGGTTCGGCTGTGACTCAGTGATGCCCCAGGACTGGATGGGGCACGTACACTGATTCCAGCAGAGAGACCTCTTCGTTGTTGAGTTTTACATTGACTGCGGCGACGGCATCTTCGAGGTGATGTGGCTTGGATGCGCCCACGATGGGCGCGGTGATTCCCGGCTTGTGCAACAGCCAGGCCAGCGAAACCTGCGCTGGAGGTATGCCCCGGTTCTTTGCCACCTGCTCCACGCAAACACCACGCGGTCGTCTGCTTCTCTGGTGTAAAGTTTCTGTGCGTAATCATCGGTGTGGGCGCGCACCGTGCCGGCCTGCGGTTTCCGGCAAGGAAGCCGCGCGCCAGCGGGCTCCAGGGAATCACGCCGATGCCTTCCGCCCGGCACAAGGGCATCATCTCGCGCTCTTCTTCGCGGTACACCAGGTTGTAGTGGTTCTGCATGGTGACAAAGCGGCTGAAGCCATGGAGGTCCAAGGCGTACAGCATGCGCGCCAGTTGCCAGGCAAACATGGAAGAAGTGCCGATGTAGAGCGCCTTGCCGGCCTTAATCACATCGGTGAGCGCTGCAAGAGTTTCCTCGATGGGAGTTTCGGGATCGAAGCGGTGAATCTGATAGAGATCGACGTAGTCCGTGCCCAGGCGGCGCAGGCTGTCGTCAATGGCATGCATGATGTGCTTGCGCGAGAGGCCTTTCTGGTTGGGATCGCTGCCCATGGGGAAGAACACTTTGGTGGCGATGACCAGCTTGTCGCGCGACGGGCCAAAATCCTTCAGGGCGCGGCCCAGTACCTCTTCGCTTTTGCCCAGGGAGTACATGTCCGCAGTGTCAAAGAAGTTGATGGCGAGTTCCAGTGCCTGCTTGATGAAAGGGCGGCTCTGTTCTTCGTCCAGTACCCACTCACGCCAGCTCTTTGTGCCGTAGGTCATGGCGCCGAGGCAGATTCGAGAAACCTTAATTCCAGTGGAACCAAGATTTATGTAGTGCATAGAAAAAGCGGCCTTTGGCTCTTAGATATTGGCCTTCGGATTCCTTTCGCAAGCGATCGCAACCGACCAGTGAATATACCAAAGTTACCTGTGTGCAGTGCTGTATCCGGAGGCGCGACTGCTTATAATCAAAACATGGCCAGAGGATGGGAAAGCAAGTCAGTGGAATCGCAAATGGATGCGGCCAGCGAGAAGCAGTCGAACCGGTCGCAGGCTGATCTTACCGCCGCCGCAAAGAAAACCCAGCGTGAAAGAGAGATTCTTTTATTGGCCAGGGCCCGAGTCCTGCAACAGATCGAAGCTTCTTCCAACGAGCGTTACACGGAGTCACGCCGGCAGGCTTTGAAGGAACTGGACGAAAAGCTGGAAAGGCTGAGTTCCCACCACTGATTTGACTGATTGAAAATCGATTGATTTGCTTCGGCGCCGTTGAAAGTCCTATCCGCGGCGAAGTCATTTCTGCGCCGGAGCCGGCGGCTTCCACGTATTCAGGAATGAGATAACGTCTTCTTCCGTCATGACGCGGGCTCGTTCAAAGTCGGCGGTCGCATATAGCACTCCACCCTGGGGCGACAGGACGGCAAGCGACGGGATGCCCTTTTCCAGGTCCACGTGGTATTTCTTTGCCAGATCCAGGTTCTTGTCATAGCGCCCGACGTCCACGTGCACCACTTTGAAGTTCGAGGTCAGCAGGGGCTCAATTCGGGGCTGGTGAAATCCATAGTCCAGGGCGTAGCAGTCGCCACACCAACTGGCGCCGAAGACCAGCAGGACGCGCTTATTCTCTTTGGCTGCCGCTGCAATCGTGTGCGCAATTTCCCGTTGCGCATTGGCGTCCGCCCGGTAGAGATTGGGGTCAGGACGGCCGGGCATTTTGAGCGGCGCTTTCGCCCATTGGGCGAGCGCAACGCCAGCCAGTAGAATCAGAGCAACCAACGTGAATTTGCGCTTAGGCATATCTGTTCGCATGGTAAATCAAAATCGCGCAGCGTGGAAATTTCACAGACTTTTCATGATTCGTGAAAACCCCGGTGCTTGTCCTTCTCCACATCTGCTCCATATACTTGTTCCGCTATGGCAAATACACAGAGTCATCCTGCTGGTTCATTTTGCTGGGTCGAGTTGAGCACAAGCGATCAAGACGCTGCCAAGAAGTTTTATTCCTCGCTGTTTGGCTGGACGCCCAATGACAGTCCCATGGGACCAAGCGAGTTCTACACGATCTTCAGGCTGAACGGGCACGATGCCGCTGCTGCGTACACACAGCAGAAAGAGGAGCGGGAGCAACATGTTCCTCCGCACTGGAACCTCTACATGGCCGTGGACAGCGCCGATGACGCGGTGGCCAAGGCGGCAAAGGCGGGCGGCACAGTACTGGCTCCAGCTTTTGATGTAATGGATGCGGGCCGCATGGGCGTGGTGCAGGACCCTACCGGAGCGATTTTCTGCGTGTGGCAGGCCAAAAAAAATATTGGCATAGGCGTGGCCGGTGAGAATAACACTTTCTGCTGGGCCGACCTGAGCACACCTGATGCGCAGCGTGGCGGCAGATTCTACTCGGATTTATTCGGCTGGAAGCTGGAGAAGGGCGAGAAAGACCCTTCCGGCTATCTCCACATCAAGAATGGAGATACCTTCATTGGAGGCATCCCACCGGCTGAACATCACAATCCGAAATCCCCGGCTCATTGGCTCATTTATTTTATGGTTGCAGACGTTGAGGCTGCGACCGAGAAGGCCAAAGGAATGGGCGCTAAAGTTTATATGCCTCCGCGAAAAATGGAAGGCGTGGGGACGTGGTCGATTGTGGCTGATCCGCAGGGGGCGGTGTTTGCGTTGTTTAAAAGCGGCAGATAGCCGACTGGCTAATCGCGTGGACGGCAAAACTGGCGGTATCGTGATCAGTGCCGACACTCACCCAGCCTTTGTTGTCAGTGATGTCATAGACGCCATAGGGAATGGCACGGCCCAGTTTGGGATCAATAAAGT
>Ga0209168_10000436_pt1 | contig 41152 bp, 32 predicted proteins | sample Coa_R1_FD_187156 | JGI IMG/M metagenome (GOLD analysis project Ga0209168, IMG submission 187156) | Surface soil microbial communities from Centralia Pennsylvania, which are recovering from an underground coalmine fire - Coalmine... | ecosystem: Environmental > Terrestrial > Soil > Unclassified ...
TTGTTTTTCGCTTAATCCTTCGACAAGCTCAGGACGAGCGAAAAACAATTCTCCCCGCTCACCCTGAGCTTGTCGAAGGGTTGAGACAAGATAAAATAATGAATATTGAAGTTTCGAAAGAAGTCTATTGTCATCGCTTCAAATACGCCACCACATCAATTTGTTTTATAGTCTCTTGCGTGCTAGTTATCATATTTTTAACCGTTATGCTGCGTGATTGCTGCTCCTCATCACCGATGAGCAACGCGTATGAGGCACCCATTTTATTTGTGTGGCGCAACATGCTTTTGATAGAATCTTGTTCTAATAATACCTCAACGCACAAGCCAGCGGCTGTCAGCGTATCTGCAATCAGCAGCGCAAGTGGTATATGCTGCGCGTGCATCGGAATGACAACATGAAGCGCAGGCTGCGGCGGGAGCGTCAATGCCTGTGGCAGAGGATCCAGTAATAACAACAAACGCTCAAGGCCCATGGCAGCACCAATAGATGGCTGATCTTGTTTGCCACCCAGTTGCAAGACCAGTTGATCGTAGCGACCACCGCCGCAAAAAGTATTTTGAGCGCCCAGATTGTGGCTGACAAATTCAAACACCGTTTTGCAATAATAATCAAGTCCACGCACGAGCGTTGGTTTGCATGCGTGCGTAACTGAAAGCAGGTGTAATTGTTCTTGTAGCTGCGTCCACTCGGTTGTACAGCCGGCACACAAATTTTCTATAATCGTTGGTGCGTTCGTATATATTTGTTGGCAGGTTGGTGATTTGCAATCAAAGATGCGCATGATATTTTTTTCTTTGCGCTCTTGGCAGTTGCTACATATATTTGAAGCCTGTGCTCCGTCTAAAAATTCCTTGAGCTGTATTTGGTATGCAGCGCGATCTGCAAAGCAGCCCAAATAGTTGATGACCAGTGCATAGTTATTCAAATGTAATTTTTCATGAAAAAACCGATCAAGCATTGTAATAAAAAAAGCATCTTGTGCAACTGAGGCAGATCCTATAATTTCTATATTTAATTGATGGAATTGCCGAAAGCGGCCCTTTTGCGGCCGTTCATAGCGAAACATGGGCCCCCAGCTAAAGACTTTCCAGGGTGTTTGTTGTATGCCATTTTCAATAAATGCCCGCAGGGTCGGTGCCGTAGCTTCAGGGCGTAGGCAGATGGCATCCTCTTCTTCCTGATTGCCTTGGATGAGAAACATTTCCTTGCTGACCACGTCCGTGTAGAGCCCCAGAGAGCGTTTAAAGAGTTCAAGTGGTTCTAATATAGGAGTGGCAATTTCCGTAAAATGGTAGGTTTGGAGCTGTTTTTTGGCCAAATCGAGTATATAATTAAATAAACGAAGATCCAGAAAATCTTGGGTGCCTTTTATGCGTTTCATACCAGTAAGCCCTTGAGGGTTAAATGAATGGTTGTTTGTAAGGTAGTATAACGCATATTTTGGTGTTGTACACTGGCAGAGGTCTATAGGGGGCCATATCCTGTGTTTTCAGATAGAAAATATTGGCGGGGGTTGTGGACAGTTTAGGCGATTGCTTTATACTACTTAATAGTACAATGAAAAATCTTTATATGGAGAAGCTCATGAATATCGGTAAAAAATTACTATTTTTGGGTGTTATGGTGGGAGCGTTTCCGGTCGCTTTGCAGGGTATGGATACAGCAACTGGGCCTAATACAGAAGCTCATGCCGACATAGCGGCCCGTTGCAGACAGTCAGGTGTATTATCTCAGAATCCCCGTCCTGATGATCAATGGGCGGAATCGTATTCAAATGAAAAGATGTTAGCGTGTATACGAGATGGAAACTGGCAAGGTGTCGCCTATAATATTCTCGCTGGCAGCAATACTCAGGCTCTAGTTAGCAAGACATTACAAGATAGTGCGTCCGTTATCATAGGTACATGTCGTTTTTTAGATGAGATATTGAATGAAAGACGTGTCAATGATGTAGATAATGGACGTATTAAGACCTTTCTAAAAATGGTTGCACAGGCGGCCGATGCCACTTTCTTTCGCATTGATTTAAGAGGAAGTCTTTCGGCACGTAGCAATGTGATAACACCAGTTATGGCATTGATTGATCAAGTAATACAGGAAGCAGAACAAGAAAATAATTCTACATCTACATCGGCATCAACATCAACTGGATCAGCAACCAAAAAGGCCATATCAAAAATCAGTATCTATAAATTAGTAATTCCCGTTTTTGCAGTGGGCGCGCTCGCGGTGATTGCCTATAAATGGTGGCATAGCCGACAGGCGAAGACCAAAAATGCTGATCATGAAACCGATGAAGAGGAAAAAAATGAACATATATAAAGCGGTAAAATTATTCATTGCGGTAGCAGTAGCGAGCTCGGCATTATTACAGGGTATGGATAAGAAAGCGGATGACGCAGCAAAACGCGTTAAAAAGTCGGGGTATGTACTTTCCAATCCTCGCTGGGCGAATGCAGGAGATGACAAGTTGAACAAGTGTTTTGCCCACACTGCGTTAGAAGATGATATTTACAATGGAGTATGGGGCGATGTTGCTATGGATATTGTAGCTGGTTGCCAAACTGATGCTTTATTCGCTGATGGAGTTACGCCTGAAAACATGCAGGAACTATGCAATGAGTTGGACGCTATATTAATAAGCGGTGATGCAAATGACTATGATTCGAGTCGTATTACTACTTTTTTAGAGAAATGTATAACCACTAAAAAAATTACGTCAAAGGATCTGCAGCACGATTCATTAAAACAATTGCTTGGCCAAGGAAACACTGGTCAGACAGCAAAAAACACCATATCAAAAATCAATATCTATAAATTAGCGATTCCAATCTTTGCAGTGGGCGCGCTAGCGGTTATTGCCTATAAATGGTGGCGTAGTAAAAAGGCAGAAGCAAAGAAAGTTGAAAATGATGAAACTGATGGAAAGGAACAAGATGAACAAATATAATGTGGTCAAGTTACTCATTGCGGTTGCAATAGTAAGTCCAGTGTTGTTGCAAGGTATGGATGCAGAAACTGATGAGCAACTCCTTACCAGATACCGTTTATCTGGAGCGCTAAGCTTACCCAACCGCGACGCCGGACGGATAATCAAAGACTACCCATATAATGCAATAGAAGATGATGCCGTGGAGGATTTTGCGAAAAGTATTATAGCAGGCTGTAATATAGATCCCCTTTTTGAGGATGGTAAAAATACAAATTTTACGAATCTTTGCCACGATCTCATTGTGGCGTTAGAAGATCCAAATGCAAACAAAATAGATAGATGGCGTGTTGAAAAGTTCTTGAAAAAGGCGGTTGCACAGGGCAAGATCAGTACTACTCAAATGAAAAATCAGATGAAGGATCCGCAAGAGCTTTATATGACATCATTTTATCCAATACTCAGCAAGGTAGAGCGTAGATACTACATGTATCGTTATGGAGTACCTTCAGTACTTATGTGCGGGCTGTGTGCTCTTGCCTACACATGGTATCGCAAAAAAATGAGAGCTAAAAAAGTTGATGATGATATTGATGGTGAGGCGCCATTGCAAGATGCGCACGCAGATGCTGCATTCACTGAAGAACATGTACACTAAATGAAGCGCTCACCGGCTTTAAGCCGGTGTATCGCGCGAAATTACGCCATAGCTTCAGCGACGGCGAATCAAATTGACTTGAACCCACAATTTTCTGTAGAGTGGTCCTGTATTGACTTCAAAGGAAATATATGGATCGCTCTTTTTTATGTATACCCATCTTTTTTATTGTAACTATATTGAGCGTGACGCGTGTAATCGCAAGTGGTATTTGTAAAAGAAATTGTGAAACGGTAAGCCGCTCCTTTTTGGATGTGCGCCCACCATTTCTATCCGCATCGCCTGAACGGGTCTCCATGTTTCGCAGTGAGCAGATTCATTCTTGTGTTAATGGCTATAATAGTGCGCTACAAATTGTGCCCATGGGCAGTGCATCTTTAGACACGTCTCGTACAGCCCGCTATTTTTCCCCTATCTGTAATCAATCATTTATAGTGGATGAAAATCCGGCGGTGGTTGATAAAGACGTGCTTTCGCAACATTTTAATGTGATTACCAAAAATGGTGATTTCAGATCCCGTGTATCATTTGCGCCGCAACAGACATTTTTTGGTATTGGATTTGAATATCGTCAGGAATGGCTGCGCAAATCAGATTACAATAAAGGATGTTGGGTGAGCGTGTCATCAGTGCTGCAATATGTGCGCAACACAATAGGACTGCGCGAACATATTATCAATGATGGTGGCGGTGCCAATATAATGGCAGATCCATCAGCGGTGGGCTCCATGACGCAGGCATTTAATCAAAGTGCGTGGAAATTTGGTCATATTGTACAAGGCACGCGTGAAAAAACCGGTTTTGCGGATATTGAATTACGCATTGGATATGAATGGCTCAATTGTACACCGTACCATTTGGAATCCTATGTAGGGCTTTTGATTCCGACGTCTGATAAAGCAAATGGACGGATCTTGTTCCAGCCCTTGGTTGGTAATGGAAAACATTGGGGATTTTTGTTTGGCAGCAAGGCAGGATTAGATGTTGCTGATCTGACGGATTATGGCATACATATTCGTATGGAACTTGCAAATCACACACAATTTTTACTCAGCGATCATCAGACGCGTGCGCTTGATCTTAAAAATAGACCATGGAGTAGGTACATTGAATTGTATGCAGATCAGATGCAAGCGCAGCAGGCAGCATTATTTAATGATGTCTATGTATCAACACCGGGCATTAATCTGTTCACGCGGGATGTGACCGTAAAGCCAGGAATTGCCAATACGGTTAACACCGCATTTGTTATCACATGGCGCGCGGTATATACCGAAGGGGGGTATAACGTGTATGTGCGCAGTGCCGATTCAGTATCATTATGTAAACCATGGCAAGAAGGGCCAGCAATTAAAGCATTGAATGGTCAAGGACAAACCAATCCGGTACGTACCATAGCAGGGCAACCGTTGATAGAGCAAATAGCAGTGCCGCTTGAGCAGTATGCTTCGAGTGTGATACATGAATCTGATCTTGATTTACAAACGGCTACGCATCCGTGCACTGTGCTGCAGACGCTTTATGGTGTACTTGGCTATTCCTGGGATACTAAGCATCCGCTCTTTGCAAGTGTAGGTGCATCATATATGTTTACCAATGCGGCGCATGCAACTGCTGCGTTACCGCGTTGGATAGTGTGGGGTAAATTGGCAGTTGCGTTTTGAATAAGGAGTGTAGCGATGAAAAACAATGTACATTTTCTGAAATCTGCATTTTATTTTTTTTACCGCTCGTTCCGAGTGTTTTTACGAAGTAAAAATGTATCGAGGAAGCAAAATATTATTTTTACAACCCCTCGATACAATTGCTACGCAATCACTCGGGGCGAGCGGATAGACCAAATATCCAGTTTTAGCAATAGGTTTAATATACAATATCTACTACTCATGTTTTTCTGGTACGGCACAGTCATGCCAGACCGAATCCATTCGCAAGCGCAGGCTGCCATTATTGCTATCCAAAACCAATTGCCGCAGTTGCACATACGCTATGATCCGAGTGTTGCACACAGTGTGCAATATTATATAGATCTGTTACGGCAACGCGCGCCAAGCGAAGCCGCACGTTATCAGCAAGAACTCAATGCATTGCTCCAAACGCGGTCTAGAGCGGTGCCCATTGCGCCAAGCCCAGTGAGTGTGCCAAAACCGTCAATGCCGCCAATGCCAACACCGGCCATTACAAAACCACCCACAGATTTACCACCAGCACTACCACCCGTGGTTGAAAAACCGGGCAATCCAGTGATACAGCCAAGTGCATCACCGTCCGATTTACCACCAGCATCGCCAATGCCGTCGGCACCAACTGATGTACCACAGCCTCCGGCACGGCCATTGCCATGTATTCCCGATGCTCAATCTAAAAAGGATTTCATGGATATGCAGGAACGAGCGATGCATGTGCTGCAGAAATTTATACCGCGGGTTAAGGATAAACCGCGCGATGAGGCAAAAAAAATTTTGCTGGCAGATCTTAAAAATTTTGTAAAGGGATTACAGGAAAAAAATCTGGTAATCAGAAACAAAATTGTAGAAATGGACAAAAATAAGGAAGCCCTACAGCGTGTTACACCCATTAATTTTGACATCACTATTAAAGCATATGAGTCACTCGCGAGTGCGCTTGATAGTGCTATAGTAATGTATGGTAACAAAGATGGAGAGATTACCGCGGTCGATGATTATTTTAAAGAAATTCGTGCAGAATTTCATGGCATGAGTTTTGCCTATGCGCAGGCATTGGTGGATCGTATACTACGCATGATAGCGAACGACATATCACCGGTACGTGATGAAATTAGCGCAGAAGATAGGATCGGTCATGCAATGGGCGTGATGATTGATGTGAGCACGATGGTGCATGTACTTGCAATGATTCACCTACCACGCATTGTCCTGAATCTTGAACCATCTGATGCGCTCAAAAAACTGATTAAACGCATGGTTGATCTCTTTACTGTATTCAAAGATGTGTTGGTCAATACACGGCATACCTTTAATGATCAAATCGTGTTACCGCTGTGGCTTAAGGAAATGCAAAAAGAATTTTATAGTTTGACTGCTTCAGTATTAACGGTGTACATAGATGCGATGCCGTATGATGCGGTCTCTCAACCACAAAAGGAAACTGAAGCTGCTACAATACAGGCGGCCTTGAATGAGATGAATAAAGAACTATTGAAGTTACGTCTGGGGCCAAAGAAATCTGCGCAGTGATTGACTCTTGTAAAAAACCTGATAGGGATATGTAATGATCATATCCCTATTTTAGATATCTTGTCATTGGGAGTCGTATATGAAGCGTTTAGTGCCTCTTGGTTGTTTCCTGTCATTATTGATCGTAGCTCAGTTGTCTGCCAACTCATGTGCCAATAGTTGCTCATGCGCGCACACGAGTAAAAGTTTTTTTGCGGTACGTCCGCCTTTTCAGGAATCTGCACCGGAATTAGTGTCTGCCTTTCGCTATGATCGGTATCATGCACGTGGCGGTGGTGTAGATGGAGCAGTGCAAATAGTTGGCTTTGGAGGTCAATCTACGAACCCAACAGCACTTGGCAAATATTTTATGCCTTTCTGCAACAATCAGGTGAATGTGACGCTGACGGAAGAAGAATTTCCTGAAAATACCATTTTTGCACAACATTTTAATATTTTTACCCAAACAGGTACCTTTGAAAGTACGTTGACCTTTTCCCCTAAACAAACATATGGTGGTATTGGCTTTAGTTATCGACAAGACTTTCTTGCCAATAAAGAGCGGACTGGATTTTTTTGGGTGAGTATTTCATTACCGGTCGAACATGTGCGCAACGATATGGAACTCTGCGAAAAAGTAACTGACACCGGCGGTGGCGCAAATCCTGACGATGACGTGTTTGTAGTGGCCAATATGACGCAGGCATTTGCGCAGCAAGATTGGCAATTTGGTAAAATTATGTGTGCACAGTCGCGGACCGGCGTTGCAGATATACAAGCAAAAATTGGGTATGAATGGCTACATCCAATGTGCCATGTGGAAGGATACATTGGGGGTACTATACCGACGGGGAATAAACCAACTGGCAAGTTTGTATTCGAGCCCGTGGTGGGCAATGGCAGGCATGGTGGTATTATTTTTGGCAGCGCCTGTGGGTTTCAATTGTGGGAAAATAATGGCACCTCACTACACATAGAGTGGGCAATTAATAATCAATATCTCTTTTCCAATACCCAACATCGTTCATTTGATTTGAAAGGCAAGCCATGGAGCCGTTATATGCAGGTGTACGCAAGTCAGGAAGAAGCACAGGCGGCAAGTGAACAGACCAATCTGCAATTGCGCGCAAACCAGTCATCCGATGGTATTAATATTTTCACCAAGCCAATGCATGTAACGCCCGGATTTTCCTGTAACGTCAATGCGGCCTTGGTAGTCAATAGTACGCGAGGATTTAGTGGCGAAGTAGGATATAATTTCTACTCGCGTGACCAAGAATGCGTATCATTAGATTGTGGCTGGCAAGAAGGACCGGCGCTCAAAGCGCTGTTAGGAGATGGTACCACGCAGCCGTTGCGTAATATAACGCCTAACATAGACCTCGATGTGGAATTAACCGCAGTGCCATTGGCAGACTATGCCGATAGCATTATTAAGTTGGAAGACTTGGATCTTAAATCCGCTGCACATCCTGCCTACATTTCGCATACCTTTTATGCCACTTCTGGCTACCGCTGGGATAAGCGGGCATACCCGACTTTTGCAAGTTTGGGCGCCTCATATGAGTTCTCAACCGTGTCGAATGCGGTGCTCGATCGCTGGATGGTCTGGGGCAAGGCGGGGGTTTCGTTTTAATGCAAAAATAATCCCCGGAGTTACCGGGGATTATATAATTATCCGATGAGTTTATATTTGAGCCAGTTGCCAAAATTATGTTGCCTCTCCCACGCTGCCATGTAATTGACGCGAGTATCATGCGCAGGGTGCGTCGTTGGTTTACGGTACCGGTCTGAAAATTCCTCTTTCAATTTTTGTAATGCATACATATTGCGGATAGTATCCATACATGAAAATTGATTAGTTTGTAATACATGCCACATAAGGCGGTTGATGACCGACCTTTCATTTCCTTTGCATTCTTCTAACAATGCTTGTAGGCGATGCTTATCAAAGCCAGATAGTGTTTGGAGTTTTTGATTCAATTCATTTTTACAACGCGTACCTATTCTGTGCCAGCAATCAAAATATTTCATGCCTCCTTGAGCAGTACCAAGCATTTTGACCGCATTCAGATCGGCCTCTTTTTCTTGTTCTTGAGAAAGTACATGATAAGTGTCCTGGGATTCGCATCGAGCAATTAATGCTTTTGTAATACCTTCGACAGTAACGTGACCCAACAGATAGTGAGAAATCTCATGGGCAAGAACAAACATTCGTTCATCGCGAGTGTCATATTTCCAGTCCGCTGCTATAGAGATTTTGATTGTCGATCCAAATAATGTAATGCTGGAAGAACCTTCTGTACCAAGTTGTATGATAATTCTTTTGTTTTCACCTAATTTTGGCAGCAGGGAGTAAAAAATATCTTTGCTTTCTAGCCACATTTTTTCTGCTTGTTCGTAGTCAGGATCTTTTTTGATACAGCTGAGTAAACCACCTCTACCTCCGCCTAATTTACCTGCGACTATTATAAGTTGATTGGTGCCTAATTGTTCTCGTACGATAATCTGATTTCTGCTTAGTGTGAGAGTAAGCCATAGACTGTTTTCGACTAGTGCATCAAGTCCTTTGATTATCCCGTATGTGATATTGTAACGTGTTTTTTTTGGCAGGAACCAGTTCATACCCTGTGCAGGCGCTGCAGTAAATATAGCCAGGAATGGCATTAAAAATAAGGTATTTTTTACTATCTTCATATAACCCCCCATTACTGTTTTTTTATCTGATTTCTTACTACTTATTATACCTATATTATTCTATTTGTCAATGTAATAATTCATATAGAAATGTAAGGCATAAGGGGGTCCATTTTGGGTACATTTGCCTAATTATCATCCAGTATGGTCAAAAAATAGCATATAATTGAAATTTTACCCCTAAAATATCCCTTTTTTTCCCAATAGGGAGCAGGGGGGGTGGTTTTATGGGTCCAAACCTGCATTAATACAATGTGAAATAAATAGTTGCAATATGTAATAGTTGTGCTATATTGGTACTAATGTGAAAGAATAATCTACTCTAATGGGGGTTAAAATGAAGAAGTTTTTATATACCATACTTGCAGTTATCGTAGCGATCCTGGTGCTCATAGTGCCAGCGATACACCCAGTCGGCAGACAGTGCGCAAAAGGTGGAGTTACCAGCGCTGCGTTGCATGCCATCCGTGCATATGAAGCACTTAATCCTGCACAGGTGTCAGCACAAGAATTAGAGCGTAAAAGACAGGCAGCATATAATGCCGCTGCCACTATGCCAAACCGTTTGCGCATCAAACATCAGGCGAAAATAGCACAAAAAACTGCGCAGTATAATGATAAAAAATTAGCGCAGCCTACGATACACACGAGCAAAACAGTAAGCCAAATACGCACACCTGCAAAACAAAATTTTGTACGTCAACATGCACCAACACCGATGCAACAAAAGCGCGTGGTAAAACCAGTGCAAAAACCAGTAGTACGTCCAGTGCCAAAAGCAGATGAAGATCAAGAGGATGATAAGGAAGATGCGCAACCGAGCAAAAATACGGTCAAGCGTGACCTTATGGGGGTAGCGGGTGCATTGATGCTTATAGGACTTTATGAATTTGTACTAGCACCAAAAATGGGGACTAAAAAATTAGGTATTGCAGAATTTGCCAAAGCAGTGATGAATAAACAAAATCCGTTCACGATCAAAACTGAGGGACAACCAGTCGCAGATAATCAAGAACAACAACAAGCAGGACCAGGATTTTTAAAACGATTTGGTTTTGATATCCTCCTGACCTTTTTCGGGTTATAATATATTCGTTTTTTAAACAGACCCCCTAACACAAAGCCCACTCAAGATCAGTAATGATCCGTGGGCTTTTTTTTTGCTCATCCTTTATTCCTTGCAGCTTCGTGCAAATATTTGTAAGATTTTGGCCAAAAAACACGTAAGGGTTTTTAACATGCAGCAGACGGTGTTAGTCATTGGCGGCGCAGGGTATATAGGATCACACACCGCATATTTAGCAAGTAAACAATATCAGATTATAGTGCTTGATGCACTGCTGCATGAGCAGACTTTTTCATACCCCTGGGCAACCTTTGTGCAGGGGGATTATGGCGATAGAGTAGCGCTGGAAAAAATTTTTACCGCGTACCATATTGACGCCGTGATGCATTTTGCCGGATACATAGAAGTGGGCGCATCGGTACGCAATCCCTTGGCCTATTATCAGAATAATGTAGCCAATACGATCACCTTGCTAGCAGTGATGCGCGCGCATGCATGCAATACGCTCATTTTTTCTTCAAGTTGTGCAGTCTACGGCATACCAGTATCTACGCCCATAGACGAAGAACATCCACGCAATCCGATCAGCCCTTATGGACATACCAAAGCGATGATTGAACAGATAGTAGATGATTGTCATCAGGCTTATGGCCTTAACTACGTAGCCTTGCGGTATTTTAACGCGGCAGGGGCCTTGCCGCAACAGGGCTTGCGCGAATGTCACAAACCAGAAACACATGTGATTCCATTGCTGATACGTGCTGCCTATGAACGGACGCCATTTTCCCTTTTTGGTACCGATTACGACACCCCTGATGGCAGTTGCGTGCGAGATTTTTTGCATGTGGTTGATATAGCCTCTGCTCACCTGAAGGCATTAGCCTATTTGGCATGTGGTGGTACATCAACCGTTTTTAATTTGGGTACGGCAAGTGGTATATCGGTTAAACAAATGATTCATATGGTTGAACAGGTTACTGGCTTTACTATACCCATTATAGAAAGGGCACGCAGGGCAGGTGATCCGGCAATATTAGTAGCAAATGCTGACAAGGCATTGGAGGTGTTACAATGGCATCCGGAGCACAGTAATCTTGAGCATATACTACGCAGTGCGTTGCCCGGGGCACACGTGGTTTTAGAAGGTGAACAAAGCGTTGTTTCATGATAGAACGGTTGCAATGCAATGGGATATCTTGATACCCTAAAAAACAAGCGATAACTATATATCTATTTCATTACCCTGTTTGAAAGGAAGTTGCTATGAAGAAACTCAGCATGAGTCTTTTTTTAGGTGTGTTTTGCAGCCTGATAACCAATATGTATGCATGTACCGTAACCTTTATCAACGATTTAAATTATTCAGTTACCATTCTTTTTGATGATAATACCAGCATAAAGGTGAATGCCAATGATCAAACTACCTTTGGACAAGCGGATGCTCTGGCTGCATTTACGGTGTTAAAACGAGTAGGCCATAAAATAAATAAATATCGTGTTACCCAAGTATCTTGTTCTCCAACACACCAGATAGATGTATATGCATCTACTATTGGTGGGCAAACAGCTATAGAGTATTTTGAAGTGAGCAACAATTTAAATACTGCAGCACCAAGTGGTTGTGGCTGTGGGCATAAGTGAAGCGCACACCAGCTTAAAAGCTGGTGTATCGCGCGAAATTACGCCAGAGCACTACCCGCCTTCGCCAAGGCTTCGGCGTGGTTCTTGTCGCTTCCATCCTCGAACTAAAATTCAGGGGTTTTGCGCGACGGCGAATAAGTAGTCACACAAAAAATATAAAAAGGGATATCATGCGATATCCCTTTTTTTGTCATCCATCATTCGCCATGACATTTTTTATATTTTTTACCAGATCCGCACGGGCATGGGTCATTGCGGCCCACTTTCGGTTCGGTGCGTGGCGCAGGCTGAGCATTGTCCGCAGTAACATCAGTTGTATTTAAACTTATTTGATCCAATTCTTGTTCTCGTTTTGCTTCAAATTCGTGTTGATCAAATTGTTCAAGATTGAGTCTGAAAATATGGCGTACCACATCCCGTCTGATCATTGCCATCATATCGGTAAACATGGCAAATGCTTCTCGTTTATATTCGATGAGTGGATTTTTTTGCCCCCACCCACGCAGCCCAATCCCTTCTTTTAAGTGATCAAGATTGAGCATATGTTGCTTCCAAGCTTGATCAATAGTTTCAAGCAATAGCCATTTTTCGGCTTGTTGAATGAGTTCACTATTTTTTTGATTGCGAAAGAGCTCATATTGTTCAAGAATGAACTGGCTCACGCTCGCATTGAGAGCAGCATTAGTGGTGGTGTTTCCCATCGATTTGGTAAAATCTTGTTGCGATAGCCCAGTCAGTTGCGCTAACGTCGTGTATACCGCATTGATCTGTGCCTGATTAATCGAACGTTCTGGGCACAGTTGTGCAATAACATCTTGAACAACGTTAATAACAAAATCACGAATTAGCTCATAGATCCGTTCATGTCCTTCGAGCACATCCCGGCGATATTGGTAGATAACAATACGTTGTTGATTGAGTACATCATCATATTCAATTAAATGTTTGCGTATTTCAAAATTTCGTTTTTCCACCTTTTCTTGTGCATTATCTATAGTTTTGGAAACAAAACGAGATTCTATCACCTCGTCTTCTTTCATGCCAAAGCGTTCCATATTGCGCTTGAGCGAATCTCCTGCAAAAATACGAATAAGATCATCTTCTAAAGAAATATAAAAGCGAGATTCTCCCGGATCACCCTGACGGCCAGAACGGCCGCGTAGTTGATTATCGATACGGCGACTTTCATGTAGTTCAGTGCCAAGGATATATAAACCTCCCGCATCCTTTGAAGGAGGGGTAAGTTTAATATCGGTACCGCGGCCGGCCATGTTGGTGGCGATAGTGACGCGCCCCGCCTCCCCTGCATAGGCAACTATTTCCGCTTCACGCGCATGATTTTTTGCATTGAGCACATCGTGCTTAATGCCGCTTTGACTGAGCACAGTGCTCAGAATTTCCGATGTTTCAATGGACGCAGTACCGACAAGTACCGGTTGGCCCTTTGCATGACGCTCTTTGACATCTTCCACAATCGATTTATATTTTGCATTTTTATTTAAAAATATCAGGTGTGGCTTATCAATACGTGCAAGCGGTTTGTTGGTAGGAATGGTGACCACATCGAGCTTATAAATGTTGTGGAATTCTTCTGATTCGGTCGCAGCAGTACCGGTCATGCCAGCAAGTTTTTCATATAACCTAAAATAATTTTGTAAAGTGATGGCAGCAAGTGTTTGTGACTCGCGCTCAATGCGGGTGCCTTCTTTCGCCTCAATTGCTTGATGCAAACCATCCGAATAACGGCGTCCGGGCAAAATACGTCCGGTAAATTCATCAACGATGAGCACTTCATTATCACGCACTACATATTCAACATCGCGCCGAAAGAGCGCGTGTGCGCGAATTGCTTGGTTCATGTGATGAAGCAAGTTCATATGTTCCACCGCATACAGATTATCAATGTGAAATGCCGCTTCTATTTTATCTACGCCCGATTCGGTGAACAAGGCGGTGCGTGCTTTTTCATCTACTTCATAATCGATACTGGTTATCAGACGAGCAGCCACGCGGTTGGCATCGATATATAATTTGCTGCTATGTTCAGCAGATCCAGAAATAATAAGTGGGGTACGTGCCTCATCAATTAAAATAGAATCTACTTCATCGACAATTGCATAATATAAATCGCGCTGTACATAATCCTCAAGGCGGAATTTCATGTTATCGCGCAGATAATCAAATCCAAGTTCGTTGTTGGTAACATAGATAATATCGTTACGATAGACTGCCTTGCGCTCAGTGTCTGACATGCTATTTTGTATGTACCCAACGCTCAATCCGAGCATGGTGTATACAGGCCCCATCCATTGTGCATCACGCCGCGCTAAATAATCATTGACCGTTACCAGTTGTACACCCTTACCAGTCAGTGCATTCAAATAGAGTGGCAGTGTTGCCGTGAGTGTTTTACCTTCACCGGTTTTCATTTCAGCAATTTTACCTTGATGTAATACGATACCGCCCATGAGCTGTACATCAAAGTGGCGCTGTCCTAAAGTGCGTTTTGCCGCTTCGCGTACAGTGGCAAAAGCTTCAGGTAGTAGTTCATCGAGTGACACGCCATGCGCAAGTTGTGCACGCAACTGCACGGTTTGTTGCCCCAGTTGCTCATCGGTCATGGCACTTATTTTGGATTCAAATGCGTTAATGCGTTCAACAATAGGACGTAGTCGATTTACGGTACGTTCATTGGCTGTACCGATGATTTTTCCTAAAATACGCGCAATCATGGTGCCCCTTAATTCAAAATTTTTATTGTTAGTATATCAGATCTGTTGCATATAAAGTAAACGGTGTATATCTGGCATGTTATTTCAGATGAATGTATCATATTAGCCTTCGTATGACAACCCAAGCAATAGGCCTTCATACCAGCGTTACAATGGTCATTTGTCGTCCACTGCGCTGCCCATCGCGTCGGTGCGAATAAAAGCGCATGTCACATATGGTGCATAGATTGTAGGCATGTGATATAGAAGAAGCCGGTACGCCGCAGGCAACCAGTTGATCGCATACCAGTTGTGGTACATCAAAAAATAATTGGTCCTTGCGTGTGGTCAGTGCGCTGGTACCATGGGGAGTGTGGTGGGCAATATCTACAAATTCGGGCCCTACTTGGTAGCAGCAGGCGCGCGCACTGGGCCCTAAAAATACTAAAACGTCTGTGCTGCGTGTACCATATGCGGTATACATGCATAGCAATGCTTTTTGGGCAATAGTATTCACCGCACCGCGCCAACCGGCATGAATAATGACTGCCGCTTTGCGCATGGGATCAACAAGAATAATAGGCAGACAATCAGCAGTCATAACACCAATGCCAATGCGAGGTATTGTGGTATGTAAAAAATCTGCCTGCATAGTAAAAGCGGGGACAGCAGAGAGCAATTGCGGCGTCACATGAATGCCTTGAACGCCATGTACTTGGTGTGCAAAAAAAAGATTTTGTAGGTTCAGCTGTGCCATAAGGCGTAGTATAGATTCTGTTTTGGCAAAAAAAATAGCCGCAGGAATAGTCAAGTATTCCTGCGGCTGAATCGTGTCTGAGGCGCTGCCAAAATAGAGGGCAAAGTCCGGAGTGCGATGAATAAGCATGGAATTGCCTTCGGTAACGTTGGTCCGCCTTCACTAAAGTTACGGCGTGACATCACGCCATAGCGCGTACCGCGCGACGGCGGATGGTTTTTACTCTACATCCTCAATGCCATGATCTTTTTGAAACTGTTCCGTTTCTTGAGTTTCAAATTTCAGGTCTTTATCCATATTGGCAAACACTGCATCTAAATCTTCTTCTTTTTCATCTACCGGTGGCACACTTGGTTGCGGTACATTGTGCTCATAATTATAGGCTGGTTCCTCCGCAGGAGGAGCTGATGGCTGTGGCATCTGTTGTTGATAAGCGGCTTCTCGTGCGCGGTGCCAAGCATCATATTGCGCTTGCTGTGCGGCAGCACGTTCGCGTTCAAGCCGTTCCTGTTCACGGCGTACCGCTTCTTGCTGCGAGGCCAATTTTGCACGCTCAAGCTCTACTTTTTGTTGTTGGATAGCGTGTTCTTTCTTGTGTTGTGCTTTTTTCTGTTCTTCAAGTTTTTGACGTTCTAATGCGACACGTTGTTGTTCCGCTTGTATGCGCATACGTTCAGCTTCTGCCTGTGCTTTGGTCGCTAGAGCAGCCATTGCATCACGTTGCTGTTCCGCTTGGATACGTGCTTGCTCTGCTGCTTCCTTTTCTCGCTGTATGCGTGCCACTTCTCGCTTATGGACATCGTCACGGTATTCTTGCGTTGAAGCCAAGGTACCTTTAATTACGATAAGATCATTGAGGAGTTCTTGTGCATCATGTACTAAATCGGTGCTTTGCGCATAGGAGGCCGCATGCAGGTGTGATTTAAGCGTATTAATGGCGCGCTCTGCTTTTTCTACAAAATCAAAGTAGGGATATGCGACAAATACCGAACTGTTGGCGCGTACGTAAGTAAGTAAGTCTGTCTGTGACCGTTGATATACACGTGCTTGGCCATATGTTTCTTGCAGATGAGCGGCAGTTTTATAGAGCTCTATATATCCCATGTGATAGTGAATAAAGGTATGTAATCCATTCAGGCGCGTTACCAGTGCAAAAATGTCCTGCTGGATTTTTTGCATGCGTTTGTTCAGTTGCTCAGATTGTGCGCGTGCAATGCGTGTTGAAAGAGTGTCATTTTCTTTATTGAGTTTGACGATAGTGTTATCGAGTGAATCAAGGTAGTAACAATCAACGCCACTATCGATTAATTTAACAAGCAGCACTTCGTTCATTGTCTTGTGTGATGCCAGCTGTGTTTCTTCTACTACCGTTATCATGCGCAGATATTTATCGATCGTTGTCTGGCATGTACATTGTGCGTCAGTGATTACTTGTTCATCAGTGCGTCTATCTTGTGCGAGCCACCATATGAGGCCCACAAGAGCAGTAGCGCCTGTCGCGGTTGCGACAATAAAGATAGGAGTATGGGCACCTTGATGTGCCTGCCACCATTCCTGTGCTTTTGTTTTTATGGTGGTCCATGACCATCCTTGAGGATTTGTTGCGCACGGGGTTGCAACAGCGACTGCGGCTGCCAATAGAATCACTTTAACACTTTTATACTGTTTCATACGTAGTTCCCTAACGATTTAGTGCAACAAGGCCCTGAGGCCTTACCTTCTATTCTAACACTCAAGTACTCTAACATACAAAAACAGGAACGTAAAAAGGGTAGTCGTGAAAAGGGGTAAAAAAGGGCATTTTAGGGCTAAAAGTTGCATAATAGAATTAATGGGTGCTCAAACATTTCTATATGAATGAAAAAGGGGGATCCGGGTTACCATTGGAGGGGGTCATATACAAATAATATCTTCTATGGGATAATGGGGAATTATAAAGGTTTTTAGGAGTTTTCTTATGAAAAAATTGATATTAATAGCTTGGTTTTTAGCAAGCATTGGTAGCGTAAAGGCCATGATGCATAATTCCCTTCCTCTGAGTGAATTGGTTAACCGTGGTCAGTGGCAAGAACTTGCTCAGCAGATAGCCTATGGCAGAGTAGTTCTTACTGATTGTCTTCAATATGATAAGTCGACCTGGGCACGGCGCGTTGGGCCATATACTTTCTTGCAGGCCTTGATTTCTGAATCATACACTAATACTAGTCAAAATTGTTCAAACAGAGTCGAATTATTTTTAGCAGCGCTTATTAAGGCTGATAAGATTGACCACAGTGAGCAACTCCTCATAACTACTGAGGGGTGGGAGATGCATGTAGATCTGGGGAATGATTTTCTTGAAATATACAGAAGAATCGTAAACTCAGTTGTAAATCCTGTGCAAAATCTCAACGCCGACATACTCTATCAAAAAGATGGCGTAGTCATTACCCAGCAAGATGTAGATGCCTTTGGTAATGGTACTCTTTCAAAACAACGATTTGATGCATTATATCCTACAATTTCAGCGATTGTACCAGCCTTACAGGGTTATGGTTATGGGACGTATATACGTGCCAAGGACTGGGCCCCTGATAGACTTAAAAGTGGTGCGCAAACCCTTGTAGCTGCATTAAAAGCCCAAGGACAACCACAAACGCAAGCTACCAGTTCGGCTCAGCAACCATCATCTTTGGCTACTCAACCGGCTACTGCTCAGCCTGCAAGTTCATCAATATCCACATCCAGTACACCATCGATGATAGCAACGTCTGTTCAGACGACTACATCGTCTTCGGCAGTAAAACCTGCCAATGCGTCCATCTCCAAGCCAGCGGTTAAAAAACCGGTAATTACTTCAGCAGCTGCTAAACCACAGCAACCAGCACAAGCACCACAAGTACCTCGTATGCGCCAATCAACATTTTGGGTAGTTGATAAACGATATATGATGGGTATCGTATGCGTAGTGGTGGTGCTATTTGCTGCATATGTATATGGTGAACGCCAAGAAAAGGATGATGAGCAAGAAGTTTGAGTAGTGGCATTATGTCGAGAGACTAACCAAACGAGTCTACTCGTTTTCAGGGACATTTTTGGCTATTTTATGTGCAACATAGATCAATCCAGCCACGGCAACGACTATGGTGATCATAGGCGGATTCCATACCAGTGATTTTACAAGGGTAAAGGCCGTGTGATTTGGTTGTGCCCTCTTGATAATCTCTTTGGCGCCCTCTGCGCTATCCATGGCAGATAGTGGTATAGTGGTAATTAACAGTATCATTAAGGTTAATCGTACTATTCTCATACTGATCCTTTTTTTATGTTTTTTCACCGCCTCTCACTCTACAAAAACATATACCACATTGCAATTGCTGAGCCTCATTTTACCCACATACAAAATCTGCTATACTGCTGTCTATATCCTTACCGGCGGTCATAACATTGTAGGTACCTCTATGAAATCATCCGAAATTCGTCAGCGATTTTTTAATTATTTTATCAAGCATGGTCATGAAAAAGTTGCCAGCTCTTCCTTAATTCCAGCCCAAGACCCGACACTACTCTTTACCAATGCGGGCATGAATCAATTTAAAGATCTATTTTTAGGACAAGAGAAACGCTCATATACGCGTGCAGTTAGCATACAAAAATGTGTACGTGCCGGCGGTAAACATAATGACTTAGATAATGTGGGTTTTACCAAACGGCATCTAACCTTTTTTGAAATGATGGGTAATTTTTCCTTTGGTGACTATTTTAAAAAAGAAGCGATACAATTTGCCTGGGAATTTCTCACGCAAGAACTCAAGCTACCTACGACACATTTACATGCGACCGTGTTTGAAACGGATGATGAAGCGTATGACATTTGGCATAACGATATTGGCTTGCCTACTACCATGATTCATCGCCTGGGTGCTAAGGATAATTTTTGGCAAATGGGTGATCTAGGCCCGTGTGGCCCGTGTACTGAAATTCACCTTGATCGCGGGCCAGTATTTGGGTGTAAGGATATTGCAACTTGTGGGCCATCGTGTGATTGTGATCGGTTTCTGGAAATTTGGAACTTAGTCTTCATGCAGTTTGATCGCCAGACCGATGGCTCGTTAAAACCGCTCAAACAAACGGGCGTAGATACTGGCATGGGCCTTGAGCGGCTCGCAACGGTGATGCAAGATACTGACTCTGTATTTACGACTGATTTGTTTTTAAACATCATCAAAAAAACTGAAGAATTGAGCGGCGTTATCTACATGCAACAAGATACACTCATGAAAGCGGCATTTCACGTCGTTGCCGATCATATCCGTTCATCAACTATGCTCATTGCTGATGGGTGTGCGCCTTCCAATGAAGGTCGTGGCTATGTACTGCGCAAAATAATCAGACGCGCGGCGCTGTTTGCACAAAAATTAACGGATACAAACATATTACCGCTACTATCACGCACCGTTATTGCAGACATGAGTAGCATATATCCCTCTTTGAGCGCGCAAGTGGATCTTGTCTTTAAGGTACTGACCAGTGAGACTGAAAAATTTTCCGCTAATTTAACGCGGGGCCGCGTTATCTTGCAACAATACCTGGATGAAAACAAAACTACACGACAATTAACGGGCGCTCAAGCATTTAAATTGTATGATACCTATGGATTTCCTATCGAGCTGGTTGGTGCCGTTGCGCGTGAGCAGGGGTATACCGTTGACACCGCAGGATTTGAAGCTGAAATGGCGAATCAACAAACGCAATCGGGAAAAAAGACCACTGACCTTTTGAGTACTCTCGCATTAGGCCCGGATATACATTCCGAGTTTACCGGATACCAGGAATTGCACACGGAATCAACGATCATCGCCCTCATTCAGGACAACAGTGTCGTAGACCGTGTGGCTATGGGCAGTACCTGTTACGTTATTACGCGCAAATCACCATTCTTTATTGTTGGTGGTGGACAAGTGCCTGATCAAGGCTGGCTTGTCATTAATGGTATGCAGACACCATTGTTGAGCGTCCGGTTTATCAATAACGTCATTGCCGCAGAAATTAAAGCACCAACAGCTCTTGCCGTTGGTGATACGGTCACTGCGCATGTGGATGCAGTGTGGCGTACCAATGCAATGAAAAATCATACGGCAACTCACTTACTCCAAGCAGCGCTTATGGCCGTGTGTGGCACGCAAATCAAACAATCTGGATCACTCGTGCATCCCGATTATTTGCGCTTTGATTTTACCTATCATGAACATTTAACCTCAGAACAAATCAAACAGGTGGAGGATATTGTAAATGAAAAAATTCGTGCAGATATACCAGTCAACGTTGCTTACATGCCGCTCAAAAAGGCTTTAGAACAGGGTGCACTCGCATTTTTTGGAGACAAATATAAACCAGAAAATGTGCGCATGATTGGTATCGATGAATTTTCTAAAGAGCTGTGTGGCGGTACACACGTGAAGACAACCGGTGCTATTGGTACGTTCAAAATTATTGAAAGTTCAGCGCTGGCCGCAGGCCATCGTCGCATTGTTGCCCTAACGGGGCCCCGTGCCATGGAACTGTTTCAAGACACCTTTAATACTATCAAAGCGCTTTCGCAAGAATTTAAAATAAAACGTGAAGATATCCTGCCTGCTATACTCAAACATAAGCAAGAAGAAAGAGAGCTGCAGACGCAGCTGAAAAAACTACGCGTACAGCTTCTGCATATGCAACTGCAACATTGGCAACAGCAAGTAGAATTGGTGAATAATATACCATTTTTACTGATTACCATTGAAAATGGTACCGCACAAGAATTGCGTGACGCTGCGTATCTATTAAATCAGAAAAAACCGGGCTTTTATATGATTGTCAGTGCTGCAGCTGAAGATAAATCACTGTTTGTAGCCACCGTTGATGAGCGCTATGCAGCTACGATTTCTATGCCAGCATTTGGCGCCTGGTTGAAAGATACCTATGGCCTACGGGCAGGAGTGAGCAAAAATAGTTTGCAAGGTGGCGGTGGCACGCTTGATACTGCACTCATGACCGCAGTTAAGGATTGGGTTGCAAAGCAATAACGAGACATACCAACAGTGAGCACAAGCCCTTTGTACAAGTTTTAGTCGTCATTGGACTCTTCTGCTGAATCGCTTGTATCTGATTTCTTTGGTTTTTCTGTAGTAGTTTTTTTGCGCCTTGTTAGATCGCGGGCGATCATCGCGCTAATTTCCTCGTTGCCTCGCTCGGTAGTGAATTTAAGGTCTTTGAAGGTAACAACGGTTTTCGGTCGTTTAAGCATCGCTTCTACTATTGCTGGGCTATCTGACGTAATGGTATCTTTTAAGAAAAGGTTCAATTCTTCAATACGATTATCTGTAATGAGTAATTGCGCAACTTCTTGATGCGGCATGTATACAAATGGTGGGGCATTTACATTATCCCATACATCATCCGCGCCCAGTGCAAGTTGCAATATTGTTTGACCAAGATAATCAAGGTTAACGGGTTGTCTAAGCAATAACATGACTATGTCATAATGACCATATGTTGCGGCTGTTCTCAGCGCTTCTTCTATGATTGTGCGTGCATAAGTACGAAATTCGCGTATTTTGCACAATCTTTCAAATTCACTAGACTGCAATGCGCTATCAACGGTATTGATATCCCCTTTTAGGATAGCGCGGAAAAAATCATATAGTACGCTGATTTCAATGCCAGGTACTTGTTCTGTACATATTTGCAAACATTGACCTGTATAATAAGCGAGGCTTTCAGTCTTGAAGCGACACGGGCGATTTATTCCTGAGATGTTCATTGTATATGTCTCATCCTCATCTTCCCCGTCTGAGACAGTATCCTGTTCTGATTCAATATATGCACCATGCTCTTCTAGCAATGTTTTCATATCCGATGAACGAGCAAAGCAGAGTGGTATATTCAAAGCAAAGCTTGGTACATGATTTGCATATGCCGGATATTTATCCAACATCTTTTCCATGAGTTCGACTTCATCTTCATCAAGAATTATGGCACCTATTCTTTCCTGATCACGCGGACTTAAATATATATGACCGCTACCTACCAAAGCTTTCCAGTTGTAAAGCATAGCAGCAGCATGGAATGCCTTGCAGACAAGTGTCAGTGTATTTCTACGTTGATACATTGCTGCAATGATGGTTAGTATTTCAGATGGAAATGATACAATGGGCGATTGCCCATCCGTTTGCTCATCCGCTTGTACGGCTCTTTTCATTGCATGAATGTTGATGCACGGAGCAGTAATGAGTATGCATAATAGATATTTTGATATGATTTTTAACATGGAATTGCCTTTGTATGAACTTGCTAATAGGGTAGTTGCTTATATTAGACTTCTTCTGAAATTTAGATGCTTGGCGTTTCCGCTCGCCCTGACCCTTCGACGAGCTCAGGATGAGCGGCCCTCGGTGGTGCCTGCCCCGAGTGATTGCATAGCAATCGTACCGAGGTGTATCGAAGGGTGCGGAAACATTCCTTCCGACTACGTTAAAACTTCGACGGACAGGCGATACATTCTTCGCAGCCTTGGCGAAGTAGAACACTCGGAACGAGCGGGGAAAAAAGCAAAAATACGGTTTCGGAAGAAGTCTATTGTTAATAGTACATCAGTAATGTGCCAAACATATTGTAATAGTCAAGCGCACATTGCGCCTGGCGGCAAAAAAAAGAAGCGCCCAGTGTGTGCCGGGCGCTTGCCATATATTCTGCACAGTGTATCTATTTTTGCGTTTCTTCCTCAACGACTGGTTTCACACTCAATTCCTCATTCAAGCGATGCAATTCGCTTCTTACTGGCAACAGACTCCAGCCACCCTTTTCCCACAAATGTTCTGATGGGTATGCAATATAGCAACCCTTGCGTATTTTTTTGCGCAATGTGGTTAAATTATCAAGTGGTATTGGATTATTTCTCACATCTAAAAAGCCCAATTTTTTGAGTGGAGCAAATGATTCCGCAGATAATCCATTGAGTCTATTGTTGTTCAAACTTAATAACGTCAAATTGCCAAGGCCATTAAAGGCTTGTTTTTCTACCTGGTGAATAATATTATTATCCAAATATAAGTTCTTCAGTTGCGACAAACCACTAAATGCGTGGGCATCTACAGTTTCCAAGCCATTATTACTAAGCTTAAGTACTAATAAATTTTTAAGACCATCAAATGTTCCAGGTTCAATGCTTGACGTACGCAGATTTTCAATGGTAAGAAATTCTAAGGATGTAAGTCCCGCTAGCGTTCGTTTGGTCAGTGTCAGTCCCTTTTTTGAATTGTACGTGTGTAGATGCAGAGAGGTTAGATTATCAAGACCGACAAATGCATCATCTTCCAGAATTACCTCTACCCTTCCTGTTACATTAGCTGCTATAATGACCAAATCCTTGATGTACGATAGTCCCTTGAAAGTATTCGCGGGAATAGTAAGGCCAACGAGGCCTACCACAACAACTTCTTTGGTTTTTTCATTGTCGGGGAGCAAGCCAATACCATCTAGAGTAGTTAATCCGTATAACATCGTAATCTTTTCAAGCGGCACTTGTTTCCATATATTGTACGCCTGAGTTCCCCCCATACCGAGTTTGGCGAGAAGAGAACGACCTTGCCCTGAGTGTAATATTTCATCGGCTGCAGACCATTCTACAAATACTGCCCTTTTGTATAATTCAATTTGCTTTGCTATGTATGTATCAATAATGTCTTGTTTAATTTGCATATCAGCAGCTTTTTCGAGAACTTCATCCGGATGCATAGAAGGCATACAAAACAGTGCCTTGATGCCAGAAAACAGATGTTGCTTGAAGGTAGTAGGTAATTGACTCTCTACAAACAATGATGCTGCGCCATTGGTCAGATAATTAAGGCCGGCCATGTGCGTTGCATTCATAAAACCAGCGATTGATTGTGCATCTTTGCCTTTCAGTACATCTGCTAATACTATGCGAATGGTTCCCGGAATTACGTCAGGGGTATAATTTTTTGTGTGTACTGCTCTAAAATCTTGCATGAGGCGAGCCAACACTTTCAAAATATGTTCCTGATATTCTGGTGCGACTTCACCGAGAAAAACTTCTTTTTTAAATCCTGGTAGCAACTCATCATTACCTTTGATGACTAGATCTGATTGTTGGCGAATTTGTTCGGCCTTTATTTGATGGGCCAGGTCCTCATTTTGCGTGGGAGCTTCTTTTTGCGGGGTTACTGGTGGTTCTTGTTCCGGCATATCTCCTGCCTGCAGACCTGCTCCTACCATCAAGAACGCTGCCAACGATATATTTAAAAAAATAGGCTTCATTACTGTGTACCTCCATAAAACATTAACATATTCTCTATTTGAATAATAACATGGGGGGGGTATACAAAGCAACGGTCTTAATGGTTTTAGCTGCATTCGCAGATAAAATTAATACTGCCAGAGCGCGCACATGGGCAAAGCATATAATTGGGGCCCGAAGGGCACAATTTCTGAACCCGTGTACAATACAATACCCCGATGGAAGGCAGTTTTTGCTTCTTGCTGCAGGTAGGAGAGGCCCTTAAAGTCTGATGCTGACACGGTTTGGCTATTTTTTATCTCTATGCCTACCAATTTGCCTGCAGTATTTTCAAGGACGATATCAATTTCTATGCCCGTCTGGGTGCGCATATGATATTGATGTAGGCGAACGGTATTCCAGGTTGCTTGCTTGAGCAATTCCGCGTGCACAAAATTTTCAACGATAGCACCCATGAGCTGAGGATTGAGCTCAGCCCTTGCTGCTGAGACATCTAATAAAAAGGATAGCAGGCCCGTATCGACTAAATACATTTTGGGGGCCTTAATGAGCCGTTTGCCTAAGTTCGAACTCCAGGGCTGTTGTAGATTCACGAGAAAAACTGTTTGGAGTAAGGCCAGATACCGATGTAAGGTGGTGGTTGCTATACCGCTTGTTCTGCTAATATCTGCCACATTGAGGAGGTTACCCACCCGTGTTGCCAATAATTGCAACAACCGTGGCAATTCCGTTAATCCCGCAATTTGCGCTAAATCTTGCACATCTCTGTGTAAAATGGTGGTAATGTAACTGGCAAACCACGCATCACGATCTTCGCTATTAAGGCCCTGAACTGATGGGTATCCGCCTGTCAGAATTTTTTGGTACAATGCATCTTTGGTGATGGGTATGACTGCTTTTGGAACTTCATTGCTAAAGAGCCATTCAATGCAGTTCTCTTGTCTGTCCTCTATTTCTCCTGCCGATAGAGGAAATAATTCTAAAATTTCCATGCGTCCAGCCAATGAATCTCCCAATTTGGGGATCAAGAGGGGATTGGCAGATCCGGTAAGCAGATACCTGCCGGCAATACGATTTTCATCCACGTCCTGTTTGATTGCTAAAAAAAGTTCAGGCATACGCTGTACTTCATCTAAAATGATTGGTTTTGATAGTCCAGCTAAAAACCCAATAGGGTCATTTTTAGCTGCCGATAGATGTCGCATATCATCAAAAGATACATATGAATAACCTTGTTCCTGCCCAATCTCTTTAATGAGGGTTGTTTTACCTGATTGTCGAGCACCGGTCAGCAATACCACTGGACTTCTAGCAATTGCTTTTTTAACCTTAAAACCAAGACTTCTTTTAAACATAAATCCCCCTGAAATGTAAAATATTCCATTGAATGGCATATATTATACCACCAAATGGTACATTTTACATTTAGTGGGAATTTTACCTTAAAAAAACCAAGAAAAATAAGGCACGCGCTTCATTGTACGTTAGGTTTTATAAGCACTTTTTTTGTATGTGCATAGTATGGTCTTACCGGTAATGCGTCTTCCCCCGCCTTATTTTTAATAAAGCAATCTGCGCCTCGTGTTATTAACCATTCCATTGCTTCTTGGTTGCGGCGCCGTACCGCAATATGGAGCGGCGTATCGCCATCAGAATTTTGTGCATTAATATCTGAACCAATCTTGAGTAGATGATCAGCATCTGGTCCAAAGATATCTGAATTGCTGGCATAGCGGTGCAATACGGTCATTTGGCATGCATCAACACTATTAATTTGTGTGTTGCCATATTTGATGAGTAGGTTACGCATTGCTTGCGAACGCGCAAGATGCCACAACGGCGTGCCCTTGTGTGATATTTCATTGGCATCGATTGCTCCATTGCTCAATAACAATTCTATCAGTAGGGTTCTATCAGATTGTACTAGGTCGAAAATGATATCAAAATCCATCACAACCTCTTTTGCAATTAATAATTCCAAGCATTCGCATGCAATATTATCAGGCACTATTGGTCGACGTTCTGTATCATCCCAATTTTTCAAAATATGTTCCTGTACAAGGTAGTACATAATACGATTGACTGCAGTTTTATTAAGAGGCAAATCGTGATCGGTACATATTTTTTTTACCGTTCTTAGTAAGGGATCAGGTTTTCCTTGAGTTGTTAGAATTTCTAATAGGGTACGTACCCATACACTGCCTTCTTTTTCGTGCGTAACCATATATTGCCACAGAAGGCGTAATTCCTCTGGCGCGCATTGTTGTAACATTTTCTTGCCATTTTCATAGCCAATATTCCGCTCAAAACATGCCACCTGTGCTAAAAATTTTTCTGGTGTGATAAGTTGAGACGGATCTATCTTTTTCATAGCATGTGCCTGTATGTATATTGCTAAGGCCAGTACATAATAATTCATTTTTTTCATATCTAAAGCATCAAAAAAAGTATCGATTTTTTAAACTCAGCAGTAGTATATCTTAAATCATATGAATACATCAATATGGGATCTATAATGACTGAGATACAAGCATTTTTGGAATATAAAGCCTATCAAATGCGCCGATGGGCAATCATCATGTGTGCCCATGCACAATCAGGACATCCGACTAGCTGTTTATCAGCCGCCGATATAGTATCGGCACTCTTTTTTTATGCTATGCACTCTGATGCTGATGATTTTGACAATCCAGATAATGATCGGTTCATTTTATCCAAAGGCCATGCATCGGCGCTGCTCTATGCTGCCTGGGCAGAACTTGGTAAAATCTCGCACGAGGAACTGTTGACCTATCGCCAATACGGATCGGTGCTTGAAGGACATCCAACGCGTCGATGCCCGTATGTACAAGCGGCAACCGGATCATTAGGCGTCGGTCTTTCCATCGGTCTTGGTCATGCCGTGAATGCGCGTATGGATAAGCGAGACTATTATACCTATATCTTGCTGGGTGACGCTGAACTTGCGGAAGGGTCCAATTGGGAAGCGGCTGAGGTGGGAGCCTATTACAAACTCAACAACATTATTGGCATTGTCGATTGCAATCGCTTGGGCCAGACCGGCAAAACAATGCTTGGGCACCACGCACAAACCTATGCGCATCGCTTTCAAGCTTTTGGTTGGCATACCTTCATCATTGATGGGCATAACATGTATGAAATTATGACGACATTCGATACAGCGCGTACTATTACCGACAAGCCAGTTATGATTATTGCCAACACTATCAAAGGATACGGGGTCGATTTTGCTGCAGACAAAAATGGGTATCATGGCAAGGCGTTGGATCAGGATAAGGCGCTGGATGAATTAGCAAAAAATTTTCCTGGGGCTGTGAAATATGCTGACCACCCGATCCTTCGACGGGCTTCCGCCTTCGCCAAGGCTATGGCGGACAGGCAGGACGATCAGAAAGAAACTGAAAAAGGCAATGGATGCCCTCTGCCCATCTACACCCTTGGCGACCAAATCCCGACCCGCAAAGCATATGGCCAGGCACTTGCCGCCTTTGGCCATACTGATCACGCGATTATCAGCCTTGATGCTGACGTGAGCAATTCTACGTTTGCCGATATTTTTGCTGCTGAGCACCCGACACGCTTTGTTGAATGTTTTGTTGCTGAACAAAATATGGTTGGTATGGGTATAGGCCTTGATCAGTGTGGTAAAAAACCATTTATTTCCACGTTTGGCGCCTTCATGACCAGAGCCCATGATCAAATACGCATGGCAGCCATTGGACAATCCACACTTAAATTGGTCGGCTCTCATGCAGGCGTCTCAATAGGCCAAGATGGCCCTTCACAGATGGCACTTGAAGATATAGCGCTTATGCGCACACTACCAAATTGCGTGGTGCTATATCCGTGTGATGCAGTCAGTACGGTGAAACTGGTCGAACAGATGCTCCATTATCAGGATGGCATAAGCTATGTGCGCACAACGCGTGGTGCAACACCGGTCATTTACCCTAATGATGAACAGTTTCCAATAGGCGGATGTAAGATAATAAAAAAGTCAGATCACGACGTAGCATGTATAGTCGCTGCCGGCATCACGGTTTTTGAAAGTTTAAAAGCGTATGAGCTGCTGCAAAAAGAAAATAGTGCCATTGCTATCATCGACCTGTACTGCATAAAACCGATCGATCGTCAAACAATACTGGATGTAGCGCGCAAAGCGGGTAATCGTATCATAACGGTTGAAGATCATTATATACAGGGCGGCATAGGTGAAGCGGTAGCTGCTGCACTGGCCAATACCGGTATGCAGATTACCTCTTTAGCTATTACTCAACTACCTCAATCGGGCACTACACAAGATCTACTGAATGCATATGGCATTAGCGCACGTCATATTGTTGATGCGGTCAAGCGAGAGGTGTAAGTAGGATTGTCCGGAGTTCGCTTTTGTGGTACAATGTATCATTGTTTGTATTTTTCTATCCCCAAGGAGCCGCCCATGCATGATCCTATATTTTTCTGGCTCATTATTGCCCTAATCGCTGCACTGTTTGAGTTAGGACATCCCGGATTATTTTATTTTCTCTCGTTTTCTATCGGTGCCGGTGTTACTGCATGCAGCGCAGTATGGATAGGACCCTTTATACTGCAATTGTATATTTTTATCGTGGCCGCTATCCTTTCTTGTTTGCTCCTGCGTTATATACTCGCTCCCTATCTGACTGCGCATATACATTATCGGTCCAATATGCACGCACTCATTGGCAAACATGCGGTAGTGACCAAAACTATAGAAGCGGGTTCTATTGGTACCGTCAAAGTAGGTGGCGAAGTATGGACCGCTCGTGCACTGGATGATGCTATCACTATTTATAAAGGGGAGCGTGTCATTATTACTCAAGTCAGTGGTGCACACGTGAAAGTACAAAAACAATAATTACCATTTTGGAAAGGACTACTATGTTATCACTGGAATTTGCGCTTATCTTTTGGATTTTTATAGCCATTTTATTCGTCTTTAGCATCGCGTTGCTCAGCGCCTCTGTCTACCTGGTCAAACAAGCAGAAGTTATGCTGATTGAGCGTCTTGGTAAATATCATCGTATGCTTAATCCAGGGCTCCATATTGTCATACCGTTCATCGATAAACCGCGTAGTGTGGTCTGGACGTTGGTGCAACAATCTGAAAGTGCACGCTACTACCGCTATTCCCAAACACTCTACCGAATCGATTTGCGTGAGTCGGTCTATGATTTTCCTAAGCAAAATGTTATCACCAAAGATAACGTTACCATGGAAATCAACGCACTTTTGTATTATCAAATCACTGATCCTAAGGCTGCTATTTACGAGGTGAATAATTTGCCGCTTGCTATTGAAAAGCTCACGCAAACAACGTTGCGTAACGTCATTGGTTCAATGGACCTTGACTCATCATTAGTCTCTCGTGATGAAATTAATGAGCGCCTGCGCGAAATTTTGGATGAAGCGACGGATAAGTGGGGTGTAAAAGTTAATCGCGTTGAACTACAGGAAGTGAATCCTCCGGCTGATATTCGTCAAGCGATGGAAAAACAGATGCGCGCAGAACGGGAAAAGCGGGAAATGATTTTGCAATCTGAAGGTAAAAAACAAGCAGCCATTTTGGAAGCTGAGGGGATTCAGGAAGCGCGTGTCCTTGAAGCGCAAGGCCAAGCGAATGCACGCCTTATTGTAACACAGGCAGAGGCACAAGCGATCGGGATGATTACTCAAGCATTGCCACAAAACGATCCAACCGCTTATTTGATTGCCATGGAATATATCAAAGTGATGCCGGAAATGATGAAAGGCAAAGACGATAAATTGGTAGTAATACCGTACGAAGCAACGGGGCTTATGGGATCACTTGCCGGTATGAAAAAAATATTTGAGAGTGTGAAATAAACGCGTTGTAAAAAAGCCAAAGGGGCCAGTCGTTTGACGGGTCCCTTTTTCAAGTCATTTGATCGGCACATCAGCTACGTACATCGGTTTTTTATACAAGTCGCTTGTATCTATCTCATAATGTAATTCTTCTATTTCTTGAGTCAGATGTGACATGGCGTGAGCATTATTAAGTGTATATACACATAGAAAAACTATGGAACACAACTTTAAACTCGTTATTACTACCAACAACGCCGTAGCCAGAACATGGCTTGAGCAATACATATACTTCACAGCATTTCCTCTGCATGATGAAAACTGAACCTATCTGCGCATTTTCATGCGTTCAGGCAATTTCACTACGCATAATACATGGAACGGGGGCCAGCAGATGTGAAACAAAAAAGCTATTAAGAAACATTAGTGATGGGATTGTTTTGTGATGAGTAACCATGATGGGACTCCTTTAGATAAAACATATGGTTAGAAGCTACGGCACTGCTTAATTTGCGTGCTTCTGAATTTACTGCTTACGTGGATAAGTAATACCATAAAAAATATAAGAATGCAATCTGTAGGTAAATTTTTGAATTTGTAACAAACTGAATTTAGCGTGTTTTTTGCTAACGTGTATAGGTATTAATGCGATTCAACCACCCAACAAGTGCGCGCTGCTCCACCTCTTTGTGCACCGCGTGCGCAACGCGTCGCTCAAGCATTGCACGTGCACTGATTACAAATGCATCAAGAACATTGGCATGAGCACTATCCATATGTTCGAGCACTTGTAATAATCCCCAGCCATATCCCGCATACCGTTCGCGTTCATTGGTGCCATCTCCTTTAAAATTGACGTAATCTACCAGTGCGTACACGCCGTTTTGCGCATGTAAAATCCGGTCAATACAGGTTGCAACATGGGCACGTTTTGCAGGGTTTGTTACGGCAAGCATGGTAGGTAATGCAGTGCAGAACCGATCAAACATGAATTGTGTTTGCAATTCGATGGTATTGCTGAGCAATTGTTGCAATTCTCTTAATCGTGCTTTGTTTTCCGGCGCATAAAAAGAGGCGCGTGTAGGCCACGGACATACCGTTGTCGCGGCGAGCCACGTTGGCATTTGTACGCCATGTTTTTTAAAAAATAGAATCAAATCGGGAAAGGTTTGTGTGTAGGGAGCCTGGCAATTGGCAGGAAACCAAATGCAATGACCGATACCAAGTGAAGGGAACGGCTCATTTTTGTGCCAGAATGTCAACAATGCAAGAGAATTATTACTCTCATTTTTCCATATTTTGTTGCCAATATCACGCAGCTGTGTTTGTGTCACTGTGATGGGGCAATGCACCGCATGCATGCAACACGTCATGAACAATAATGGTAATATTGTTATTCCTCGCATACCATCATCAGGCGTTTGGTGCGCAGTATAATATGGCGCTGAATTTCTTGCGCTGTGTGCTCATCAAGGGTATCTAAAAATTCTTGTAATTCTGCCTGATCTGTATCGGCGGGCAAGCGTCTATGGGTTGCTGCTAAAATGATCTGTAAAATACTATTGAATAAGCGTACAATGATGGGGCCAATTTTTCTTTCATCATCAGAACGCTTTGCAAGGACAATAACATCCTTGACAATATCGCTTACATGTGCGGCGATAATGGCCGGATCCACTTTATGTTCTACGGTAATGTCTGCTTGTTTCTCGTTTTCTTTTTTTGCGGCATGTGCTATGGATGGTACAACGGTGAGTATCATTACCACTATCGATATATATTTCATAACATACCTCTACTGACGAACTGATTCATTTTCTACCTATACATACTGTACCCACTTGACGTATCAGTACGCAAGAGATGAGGTGCCTCAATAAAATCGCTGCCGCTCTTTTTAGAGCTCCGCTCAATAGACGGGGTGGGCTGTAACGTTAGAATTTTTTCGCAATGACGCAATCAATGCTTGCATATCAGCGGGCAATGCCGCATGAAATGTATATAGCTGGTCATCAAATTCAAATGAGAGAGACCGTGCATGCAATGCCTGACGGCCACACATATTATTTTTTGTACCATATACATAATCACCCACTATCGGATGGCCGATACTAGCCAAGTGCACGCGGATTTGATGAGTGCGTCCGGTTACCGGCTTAACCTCGACGAGTGCATGTTCATCAAAATATTCAAGTACGCGATAATGAGAGAGTGCGGGACGAATTTTAATACTATGGTGCCGGGCAAAAATCGGATCATTATGCGCAAAACCACGCATTTTGGTACGATTCACCGGGTCTCTGCCAATGGCAAGCTCAATCACGCCAGATGCCTCCGGGTGGCCATGTACTACTGCGTAATAGGTTTTTTGCATAGAACGATCATGAAACATCGCGCTAAATGTTGCGTGTGCATAATTGGTACGGGGGATAATAAGCGCTCCTGATGTGTCTTTATCAAGGCGATGTACAATACCAGGCCTATCGACAAATCCTACCGCACAAATTTCTGCATAATGTTGCTTGATCCAATCGATAAGTGTCACGGCGGTGCTGGTTGCATTCGGCGCATGCACCAACAACGATGCCGGTTTATTAATAATAAGAAAATGTTCATGTTCATAGATGACAGCCACCGCTACGGTCTTTTGTTCGATATCCTGCGTTGTTGGTGTGGTGGTAGTCGGAAAATTAATGTGCACTACGTCATGTGCTTTAAGAGCTAATCCTGATTTGTGTATTTTTTTATTATTGAGGCTTACATGACCATCACGAATAAGTTGCTGAAAAAAACTACGCGAATAGAGTGGGAAGTGATCGGATATATACATATCCACTCGTGTAAAATGGCATGGATCTGGTACAATTAATGTGTATGTAGAGTCTGAAGATATAAGCTGCATCTGCCGCATTGCTTTCTCATTTTCTATTAGTATATCCATTTGTCATAAGAGCCCTTATTTTTATATTACCTGCTCTAGGCTTAAAGTCAAACTGGAAACTACAGTTGCAGTTATCAACTCAAACGGCTACACTGTCGGTTGGTGATATAAAATAGGATAGTTCGCCTATAGGAGGCCTCTCATGGAACATAACAATATAGAACACACCATTGCAGATAACATCCAAGCTGTTATTAACCAAGATTCGCCCCTGGGCATCTCCCTCTGGACCGCCTTACTTACCCAACACCCGGCAGACATTGCAGAACTATTGAGTACCCTGGAGCGGGAAACGTTTCAAAAATTGTTCGAGAAATTGCCTAAAAATGTTGAGCTCGAAGTATTTCGTGAGTTGTCTGATTCAATGAAGGTATTTTGCCTTTCATTCATGCCTGATTCTGATCGTGTCGATGCACTTGGCGCACTGCACGCTGACGAAATGACCGATATTTTTGTCCTATTGTCTGACGAAGAATTGAAAGCCTATTTAAATTTACTGCACAAAAATGTGCGTAATAAAATCATAGCGCTCATGCAGTTTGCGCCCGAATCAGCAGGGGGGATTATGGACATTGACGTGGTTACCTTGATGCACGATTTCTCCGTTGAACAGAGTGTGCAATTGTTACAGCGTATAGGCCCGCGTATTGATATCCATAGGCGTATTTTTGTTATTGATCGGTCACACAAATTGGTTGGGTATATCAATTTAGAAGATTTACTCGTACACAAACCGAAAGAGCGTATCGCATCCTTCATGCGCTCAAATGAGCTTATTGTACAAGCACAGCTTGACCGCGAAGCAGTGGCAAAATTGATGATTCACTATGATGCCATGACAGTACCAGTCACCGATGCTGAGCAACATTTTTTGGGTGCGATATCAAGTGATACGCTCGTTGACGTTATCGTGCAAGAAGCAACTGAAGACGTACAAAAAATGGCCGCGCTTACTCCACTCAAGCATTCCTATTTTGAAACTTCATTTTGGCGCATTTTGTGGGGGCGTAGTTACATCCTGATCATACTCTTGTTAGCTGAATCATTTTCAGGCATGATCCTCGATGCATACGAATCGAGCATCAGTAAATTTCTTATGTTCTTTTTGCCTATGCTGATCAGCGCCGGGGGCAACACCAGTAGCCAAACATCAGCCATTGTCATACAAGGCATGGCAACCGGTGATATTCATGAAGGTAACATTCATAAATTTTTAAAACGGGAACTTATCATGGCATGCATGCTTGCATGCGCATTAGGTGTTACCGCATTTATACGAGTCTATATGGTAGGCGGTACCAGTATACTAGAAGCATCCGCCATCAGTATGGCATTAGCAGTACTGGTCATGACCGCCGTTGTACTGGGCAGCTGTATACCGCTCATACTGCAACGTTTTAACATAGATCCTGCATTCTCAGCGGGGCCCTTTTTAGCCACTATTTTAGATATATTTGGCGTACTTATTTATTGTTATGTTCTTAAATATCTGCTCTTTTAACGTATATTGTAAAAAACCTGTAATTTCCTTGACAAAAAAGACCGCAAACTATACATTTTGATAGTGATTTTTGATTTTATTTGTCATACAAACAGGAATTGTTTGTATTTTTGGTTGTTTCGAGCCGCTAGCTCAGTCGGTAGAGCAACAGCCTTTTAAGCTGTGGGTCGCTGGTTCGAATCCAGCGCGGCTCACCAGTCTTCGTTCATCCGGGGCCTTCAGCCTCGGCGAACTACGTCTGGTTACACCGGGTCTAAAGCTCGGCGCAGCCCGAAGTAGCGTAAGCGGAGACGGGCAAGCCATTCGATCCCAACCTTATCGTAAAAAAGATCGAAAACCCACTCTATCTTTCATCTATACGTCCCCGTCGTCTAGCCCGGTCTAGGACGTTGCCCTTTCACGGCAAAAACAGGGGTTCAAATCCCCTCGGGGACGCCAACCTTCGCATAAAGCTTCGGTTGGCACGGCCAGTCTCTTTAACGGATTGATTTTATAAGTTAATTGATTTTGAAATTTAAAGCGAAGGTTGTCCGCCATAGCTTGCCGAGCCGGTAGGCCCGGATAAGCGACGGCTGGACCGGCCCCGTTGAAAGTAAAATGAATTTCCTTCGCTCCTTGCGAGCTTCCCAACCTTCGCCAAGGCTTCAGCTGGCAGGCCAGTCTCTTTAACGGATTGATATTGATAAAAATTTGATGTTGAAAGCAAATGGGCGAAAGCTGCCCGTCATAGCTTTAGCGACGGCTGGGCTTTATTGAATACAACCTTTTTATGTATTACGTTTATTTAATCCAATCTCAAAAATATCCCGAGCAAACATATATAGGTCATACAAATGATCTTATGCAACGTCTTGAAACCCATAATTCAGGTGGATCAATACACACCAAACTATATAGGCCATGGAAACTCGTTATGTTTCTTGCTTTTGAAACTCAAGAAAAAGCAGTGGAATTTGAAAAGTACATGAAATCCGGGGCTGGTCGCGCGTTTGCAAAAAAACATTTCTGGTAATTATTGATAGTCAAAGGGGAAGTAGTGGAAAAACTGAGCTCTATTCTAAGTAAATTAAATATACTAGCAAACTCATATGGTGGAATAATAACTTTGGTTCCATTTTTGTGTGCACCCGTTATATGGCTTCGTAAATTTTACCAAAAACGATGTCAAAAAAATGTTGAATACAGAAGTCTTCTCGATGAAGTTGTTAATGAATGTAAATATAACATAAAACCAGGTGTGGGTAGTCCTCATTGTCATTTTATTATCGAGTCTACCAAGAAGCTGCTCGAGCATGAGCAAAGCAATGCCGATTTAAAGAATCAGTTAAGTGAAATCATATCTGCTGCTCGGTTATGTAATGCATATGGAGGTGTTAGATCTTTGAAGACACCGCCAGGACAGGTAAAGCAGATGTTTCAAAAATTGATGGGCCAACTGAAATAAATAAAGTTTCCCATTCTTCACTTATGATAAATGTTTTTTGAAAGAGCGGGGATATATCACACTATGTTCCTGTTGCCATAACCCCACAGAGTGTAAAAAATGGTGGAGCTCCACCTATCACTTGTCCGCCGTAGTTTTCTACTCCGTTAAAACTACGAAGAACGCGTTAACGAAGGAGGAAACACGGTGGTTACTCGACGGTTACAGTACAGATTAACAGGGAACTGGGGGCAGCAATACGACAGATCAGGAAAGAATTGTCTGCTTTAGGTACTAAAAAATAGAACCGGGCATCTTCTCCAAGCCTGTCATGGCCCTATCAATAAAAATACTTCTATCTTTATCCGATCAGTCAAAGATATTATTGCGTAGGTTGCAACGACTATAGTACAGTAAACATAAGTGCTATAAGCGTAGTTATGAGGGATTTCTATGAAAATTTCTAATCTATATGTCTTTGTCTTTTTGCTCATGTATACGGTAGCTGGTTTAGCAAACAGCAATCTCTGGGTATTTCCAATAGCGATTGATGGTCAGGGAGTGTATCAGGTATTGCTTAAACATGATGTTTCTTCAAATGAATTTGGACCGTTTCTTGTATCCGATCAATGGGAAAGAAAACAAGATTATATCGATCGGCATTTAAGAAGTATCATTCAAAAGGCTATACAACTGCAAACTGAGGGAATTTGGAACCGTAATAACACGAAAGATTTTTTAAGTCTTAGCGATAATCCTTTCTATAACCTTCTTGGTATAAATACTTCACCTATTATTACAAAAAGTATTAGTGGTCTTGGTGGCCATACTGATCGCGCTGATTCATGGTGCTGCATTAGATTGGAATATAAGGATTTTTCCAATAATAACAAAATTCTGTGGATTGAAGTAAACGATATACTTGCTTTCGATCTACGAAAGGGTGGGCAAAATCAACCAGGAATAGGGAATTTTACCAAAGGTTATTTTTCAACAGATTGGAAAGAAACAAAAGCAGCTTTTGATAAGCTGTACCAAAAAGAACGGTTTCGAGCATTCAGATCTACACAAGAATATAAGGGCAAATTAGGCTTCACCTGGTATAAGCTAGACGGTGTTCAACTTTTCGATTCAACATTTCTTGACCTTGATGCTATTGGTGTAAGGGGTGAAAAAAATATTTGGAATTATTTTTTTAAAAATCGTTCGATAACATTTTCTCTAGAGCAAGCTAAACAAAATTATGATAAGCATCTTAAAGCGCCGCTCGAAGAATTATTTAAAAAAAATAATGGGCTTCAAAAAGCATTAATTGCGACCGGCAAAAAAATACTTGTGGACAATGATACAAGCCCTACGTTCGATAGTTATTATCTATGTGTGGGGCCAGATGGTACGGGAGAAAATATGATCGGCCAATTACTCATGCAGTTGCGGGATAAATATCAAGGTCAAGGCGACATGCCACGAAACTATAAGCTTTTCCACTTGTTAGCACAGCAACAGAAATCAATGAATATTCTTCAAAAGCATTGGCATTCCGTTATTGGATTTTTCAGAAAATGGCTCAATCGGTAGTACCAGAATTTTTTTTAAGACTCGGTCACTGTAACGATTGTGCTATCCAAGCCCGTAAATTTTCAGTGCTTTCAGTTCTAAAATAATCGATCAAGGGACGCCAACCTTCGCATAAAGCTTCGGTTGGCACGGCCAGTCTCTTTAACGGATTGATTTTTTATAATAAGAAGACTTTGAAATTTAAAGCGAAGGTTGTCCGCCATAGCTTGCCGAGCCGGTAGGCCCGGATAAGCGACGGCTGGACCGGCCCCGTTGAAAATACGATGAATTTCCTTCGCTCCATACGGAGCTACGCCTGGCGCTGCCAGTTCCTCAAATGATTGAACTTAAATATTGCGAGTAAAAAGCGAAGACTGTGCGGCGAAGTCTGCCAAGCCTGAAGGCCCGGATAGACGTAGACGTACCGGCCTCGCAAAATAATTATGTATTATGTCTACCTTATTAAATCAGTAAAAAATCCTGAACTTGTATACGTTGGGTATACGACTAATCTACAAGAGCGTCTTGAAACTCATAATTCAGGTGGCTCGGTATATACCGCGAGTGGTAGACCTTGGGAACTGGTTACATGTCTGATATTTACTGAAAAGTTTAAAGCGATAGAATTTGAAAAATATTTAAAGTCTCATGCTGGTCGTACTTTTACCAAAAAACATTTTTGGTAGGTAAAAAAGTCATCAACGTATCGCGGCTTGTCCACCGTCCTGTCCTCCATAGCTTTAGCGAAGGGGGAAGTTTCAACGAAGGAGGAAACATGGAGCATACTCAAAGATGACTCAGGCAGCGCGTTTAGATATGGATATGCTCATTACTCAGGCACAGTCTGCCTTATCGCATATTGCCAATCTCATGCGAGACGTATAAGCAGTGGCTGTGGCTCTGATCTAGCAGTGAAAAACGATTGTGACACAGTATATTGGCGCACTCGATAAATTGTATATCTGAATTGTTGATAAAAAAGATGGCTTTTAAAAAGTATTTGCTAAATATTGCAAAGCACCTATAATCAAAAACAAGCAGTGTTTAACATACTTTAACCTTTGGAGTAGCAGCATGTTTAATCAACATACTATACTTGTCCCGTGTCAGGTCGCATTTCTACCGCGCATTATTTATTTTCGTACATCAGCATAATCGGTAACGTCTCATCCTTGCGTGTTATGTAACGCATAGGAATCAATTGTGTTTAAAATAACCACACACGTTTCCTGATAGGCCAGCAATATTTCGTGGCTACAGGATTGCTGCGTGCAAAAATTACCACTACCCGGAGTTCTTTTATGATGTATAAAAATGCGAGATCAACGTTACCTATAATCATTATACTTACCCTTGCCGCACCACTGTTTGGTATGGATGTTAGGCAGCGCTTTGTGAGTGGAGTAGCAAAAATGGCCACATCTGATTCAATAGAATCTATACCTACACTAGGGCGCACATTTAAAAAATCATGGCAACAAAGGATAATGATATGTGCTTCACTGTTTGTGCAATGTATCAATAATTGCTGCGGCCACGATGTGGATCATGATGAAAATGGCAACAGTGATTATTTAGACTATGTACGGCAGAAGCCTGCGGCAGTAAATATCCCCGCTGTACCAGTATCTGTGTCAGCACTCGAAAGTCCTATTGTAGCCAAAACGGCAAATCCTCCTGCGAAATCAGTTCTTGTCCCTCTATCGGTATCAGCGTCAACGCCAACTTCTACGTCAGGTACTGCAGACGCTCATGTTGCACGAGCCCCTGTATCGAAACCCATGTCTCTCTCCGAACTGCCTACTGCTCCCGGCACAGATGATGAATTTATTTTAAATCACTATCAAGAGCCTAGGGCGCGTCTGGAAAGTGCTCTTGCGAATGCACCAATTGAGGCTATGGATTTGCTGGATATGCTGAAATATCCCAGCTTGTACAGCCACAAGGTGCGATTTGCAGTGTTATATGGCCCTCCCGGTATTGCAAAGTCAACACTTGCTAAGGCAATTACGTGGAAAGCAGGCTGGTTTTTGGAGCTCATTGTCGGCAGACAGGTACGGGCAGAACATCGCGGTGGTGCTTCTATTAAACTACAGAATAAATTTGCAGAAATCATTGCCAGCAAGAGAAATACGGTAATCGTGATAGACGAGATCAATCGGTTTTTTGAAAATTATAATAGTACCAAATATGATACGGGTGATACTGCAGAAGATTTTTGGACTTTTCTTGATGAACAAAAGCGTAATACACATCTTTATATTATTGGGACTGCCAACCGGATTGATCAATTGCCGCCACAAATACGCAGTAGAGCTCGAAACCGGTTTATTAAAATTGATCCGGCAGGAGAAATTGAGAGTACCATACTTCGTTTTAAGCAGGTATTTGATGAGCACGTTCTATCTCCAGCATGCGATCAAGCATTTCTTACCCAATTTTTGACCCCTTTACATGAGAATGGGTGGAGAATCCGTGATTTCGAATCACTCTCAGAATCTGCTGCCACTATAGCCCGCAGAACGGATAAATTGTCGCCGCGATTGACTATTACCCCCGCACAATTACAGGAAGCACTCGAAGGTATACTCAAAACTGACATCGATAGTAAGTACGGGATTGAAGCAGAAAGTGAAGAAGAACGTCACCACAGGGAAAACTTGGATCAGCAAAGAGCATTGCATGATGACACTAAGATTATGCAACAAGCGCAGTTTGTACAGGGCCTGTTTATTAACAAAAAAATGAATTCCGATCAGGAGAGCGAAGGTAGCAATTTTGGTTGGTCGGTAGGTACTGGTGGTGCCAATATAAGTGGTGGAGTATCGTATGGGATCAATAATATTTCAAAAGATGATAAATGTATTACCGACTATCTTTCTGATGAACAGTTAAGGCTACATATCAAACAGCAACAAGAGAGAGC
>Ga0209168_10000437_pt1 | contig 41081 bp, 28 predicted proteins | sample Coa_R1_FD_187156 | JGI IMG/M metagenome (GOLD analysis project Ga0209168, IMG submission 187156) | Surface soil microbial communities from Centralia Pennsylvania, which are recovering from an underground coalmine fire - Coalmine... | ecosystem: Environmental > Terrestrial > Soil > Unclassified ...
CGGCAGCGTCGTCCCAGCCTTCCCACTCCGGCGGCATTCCCGGAGCGGCAGCGGCGGCGCGCGGACCGGCCTCGCGCAGCTTCCAGACGTGGCGCGCTTCGGCCTTGGTGTACAGCCGCATGTTGGGGGCGTCCGGCGCGCTTTTCAGTTGCTCGATTAGCTGGCGCGCTTTGGCATCGGATTCAGCGGGATCGTTGGAACCGAACTCCACCAGCAGAAATCCGCGCCCTTCGGGAATGAGTTCCAGGTTGGGAGCTTTTTTCTTTTTCAGGCCGTCGACGATGCTGCCTTCAAAGCCTTCGAGGCCGATGGGCTTCAGCGGCAGAATTTCCGGTACGTGATCGGCGGCCGAAAATGTGTCGGAATAGCCGAGGCAGACAAGCGATCGGTGTTGCGGGCTCTCGATCAATCGCAGCTTGGCCTCCAGCACGATCATGCAGGTGCCTTCGGTGCCGACCAGCGACTTGGCTACGTTGAAACCATTCTCCGGAAGCAGTTGATCCAGGTTGTAGCCGGAAACGCGGCGCGGGATATTCGGATACTTCGCGCGGATCAGGTCGGCGTACTGGTCGCGGATGCCGCGCAGTTTGCCGTAAATTTCGCCGCGGCGGCCACCCTGCGCGATGATCGCATCGACTTCCGCCTCGCCGTTCACCGCGCCCACGGTGATTTGCGTGCCGTCATAGAGCAGAATGCGCAGCTCGATGACGTTGTCGACCGTTTTCCCCGCCAGCAGAGAATGGGTGCCGCAGGAATTGTTTCCGATCATGCCGCCGAGTGTGCAGCGGCTGTGCGTTGACGGGTCGGGGCCAAACGTCAGCTGATTTTTTTCCGCGCGGTTGCGCAGCGTGTCCAGAACCACGCCCGGCTGCACGCGCGCGAATTGCCCGGCAACGTCGATCTCCAGAATCTTGTTCATGTACTTCGTGAAATCCAGAATGACGGCGACGTTGCAGGTTTGCCCCGCGAGGCTGGTGCCCGCTCCGCGCGGCAAGACCGGAGCGCCGAATTTCCGGCACGCCGCGACGGTGGCGATCACGTCGTTATCGTCGCGCGGCACCACCAGGCCGATGGGGATTTGCCGGTAGTTCGATCCGTCGGAAGAATACAGCGCGCGGCTCCCGCGATCGAAGCGCACTTCGCCTTTCACCGCTCGCTTGAGTTCGTTCTCAAGTTCCGCGGCCTTGCCGAAGGAATCGACAGGCTTCGCGTGCGAGCTGAGAGGCAGCGGTGCCGAAATCTGTACGGTGTCCATATTGTGGTTGGCGCAGCCTGATATTCTGACCGGAGCGCCCGCGCATGGCAAGTAGCAAGACTCCAAACACGTGGGAGCCATCGAATTGATTACAGACTAAACCGGAACGGGTTGAGTGTTTCGCCCGCCTTTGAGGCGGGCATCCGCGCTAGGCCACAATGCCAGCCCGAAGGCAGGCGCCACAAAACCGGGGGAGCCGCCAGCCGCCGAAAAAAGATTGCTGGCGGGGACGGAGGCGGTGTATATGTGACACACTGCAATCATAGCGACGGCGCGGGCAGCTTGGGAAAGCCCTCAGGAAACCGTTCATTTTAGATTTTCCGCGGGTCATGGAGGAACGGGAATGGAGAAGCACGAAGTGTCCGGGCGAAGCCATGTGCGTTGGGTGGTGCTGCTTCTCCTCTGCTTGATGTACCTCATCACCTACCTGGATCGCGTCAGCCTGGCCAACACCGCGACGCTAATCAGCAAGGAATACGGCTTCAGCAAAGTCACCATGGGCGTGATCTTCAGCGCGTTCATCTGGTCCTATGCGCTGTTCCAGGTGCCGGGCGGCTGGCTGGGCGATCGCTTTGGACCGCGGCGCGTGCTGTCCGTCATCATGGTCTACCGCACGGTGATCGCCATTCTGACCACGCTGGTGACAGGCTTCTATTCCCTCTGGGGAATTCGCTTCATGCTGGGCGTGGGCGAAGCCGGCGCGTTTCCCACCGCTACACGCGCCATGCAGATGTGGTATCCGCGCGACGAACGCGGCTTCGTGCAGGGTATCAGCCACGCCGCCAGCCGCTTCGGCGCGGCGATTGGCCCGCCGATCGCCGTGGGCATCATGATTCATTACGGCTGGCGCTCGGTGTTTTACGTGATCGGCGGTCTGAGCCTGCTGTGGTCGATTTTGTATGCGACCGTCTACCGCAACATGCCGGAGGAAGATTCTCACGTGAGCCGCGCGGAACTGGCGCGCATTCGCGGCCTCGACGAAAAAGGCGAAATCAAAAAGGCCAATGTCGCCAAGCGCCCGAAGGTGCCATGGAGCGTCCTGCTGAAACACGGCAACATGTGGGCGGTGATGTGCGCGTATGCCGCCTACATTTATTCGCTGTGGTTTTTTCTCTCGTGGCTTCCGTCCTACCTGGTCGAGTATCGCCACTTCACTTTGATCAAAACGGGATTATTTGCGTCGATGCCGCTAGCCGCCGGCGTGGTGGGTGACGCCTTCGGCGGCTGGCTGACCGACAAGCTGCTGGTGAAGACGAACAACCTGAGATTTTCGCGGCGATCCGTGGCTATCGTAGCGATGGTAGGCTGCGGAACATGCACCATGTTCGCGGCGTTGTCCGCGAATCCAAACACGGCGGTCTACTGCCTGACGGCCGCGATGTTTTTCCTCGAAATGACCATCGGCCCCGCCTGGGCTGTACCCATGGATGTCGGCGGAGAATTTTCAGGCACCGTCTCCGGCATGATGAACATGGGCGGCCAATTCGTCGGCGCGCTCTCGCCCACAGTGTTCGGCTACCTGGTGTCGCGAGGTTCGTGGGTCGCCCCATTTTCGGTGTCCGCGGGATTGTTGTTTATAGGCGCGGCGATCTGGGCGTTCTGGATCGATCCGGAGCAGTCAGTGATCGATAGGGGTTCCGGCACGACGGGACCATCGGTGGGCGTTGTGCCAACGCCGGTAGCTGCGGGGAATCGATAGGGTCTAGTAGGACAGGCTTCAGCCTGTCAGGTTTAGATGTCAGCCAGGCGCGAGTCTAAACCAGACAGGCTGAAGCCTGTCCTACGCACATCACCGGGCCATCGTCGCAGGCTCGGACTTTTTCTGGGATTCAGTCAAGGAATTCAGCGCCGCCAGCACGCCGCCTTCCTTGTGCGGCACACCTGCCAATTTCAAGCCCATCTCCACGCCGCAAAGCGTTCCTGCCAACATCAAATCGTTGAACGCTCCAAGATGCCCGATGCGGAAGACTTTTCCGGCGAGCTTGGCGAGGCCCGCGCCGAGCGACATATCAAAATGCTCAAGAATTACGGCCCGCAACTTGTCAGCATCGTGTCCCTGCGGCATGAAGACCGCGGTCAGCGAACTGGAATATTCGCGCGGCTCTTCGCAAACGATTTCCAAGCCCCAGGCGCGAACCGCCGCGCGCGTAGCTTCGGCATAGCGGTCATGCCGGCGGAAAATATTTTCGAGACCTTCCTCCTGCATGATGCGCAGGGCTTCTCGCAAGCCGTAGAGCAGGTTGGTCGGCGGAGTGTACGGAAAAAATCCGCTGCGATTGGGCTTCAGCATTTCCTGCCAGTCCCAGTAGGAGCGCGGCAGCTTGGCGCTCTCGCTGGCGCGAAGCGCCTTCTCCGAAATGGCATTAAAACTCATGCCCGGAGGAAGCATCAGACCCTTCTGCGAGCCGGCGACGGTGACGTCGACTCCCCACTCGTCATGGCGATAATCGATGGAGGCCAGCGAAGAGATGGTATCGACGAGCAGGAGCGCCGGATGTTTCGCGGAATCGAGCGCGCGGCGAATTTCCGGGATGCGGCTGGTAACTCCGGTGGAAGTCTCGTTGTGGACCACCATCACCGCTTTGATCGCGTGGCCGCGATCCGCGGCCAGGCGCGCTTCCAGGTCCGCGGCGCTGGCTCCCCGGCGCCAGTTGCCCGGCACGTAATCGACCTGCAGGCCGAACTTCTCAGCGACGCTGCGCCACAGGGAAGAAAAATGCCCGGTTTCGAACAGCACGACGCGATCGCCGGCCGAAAGGGTGTTGACCAGGGCCGCTTCCCACGCCCCCGTTCCGGAAGCCGGATACATGATCACGTGCCCCGCGGTTTTGAATACCGCGCGAGTGCCTTCCAGAACCTCCTTGCCGAGTTCGGCGAACTCCGCGCTGCGGTGATCGATCACCGGGGCGTCCATCGCGCGCAAAACCCGGTCGGGCACATTGGTAGGTCCTGGAATCTGAAGAAAATGGCGTCCTGTGTGGATCATGTCGGCTCCGTGTGAATTGAAACAAAATTGTACATGCCCGAAGCGACCAAGCGCAACTTAAGGCCTGAACGCGACGAGGATCGGCTTTGTAGCGTTCGCCCTCAGGCGGACATTTTGAGGCCTACCGAAGATGCCCGCCTGAAGGCGGGCGTTACAAAATGCGTAAAAGCGTAAAAGATGTTGGCCGTACTGGACCAACGCCCGTGGGATTACAGAAATCATTACCCATCCTGTTAATGACGGCATTTAGTTCTGAGTATATGGTTTTTCCCTCGCTCAAGCCTGGCGCGCGGCAGGTCATAACTCACGTCTTTTGTTTACTGTGGAGGATGTTTGGGTGGCGGAAACCGCGGGGGCCCAGCGCAGACGCGCCAACTCGCCGCCGTTTTCTTCCGGTTGACGAAAAGCCGTTTGGTGGTGTACGAATAATTAAAGCCATATGCATGCAATCCTGCCGTAACAGGTAGAGGGCGTAGGCGTTAAATTCAGAAGAGAGGGTGTCATGGCCACACGGATGAGGGTGTTGCTGTCCGCCGGAGCTTTGGTTGCCGCCGGATTGTTGTTCTGGGTCTCCAGCGGGAAGGCCCAGTCCAAGGATGCGCCAACCGCCGAAATCTCCGGAACTGTAACAGCCAACAGGGATTACGCGCTGAGCGAAGCTTCGGGAAACCATATCCCGTCGCTGGTCGCGGTGCGCGTCCGGGCGCGGGATGAGGAACGCCGCATCACCTACACCGTCTTCACCCAGAAGGGCCACTACCAGATCTACAATTTGCCTCCGGGCACTTATAAGATGTCGGCGCTGCAGGATGGATTTGATTCCAATGGCCCCACGGTCGAAATAAAGTCCGGGGAAAAGAAAACGGCGGACGTCGCCCTAGTGGTGCGGCCGGATCATCTGCGTTCCGAACTCGTGGACTTCGATACGCTCTTTCCGCCCGGCCCGACTCGCGATTACCTGATGCAAAACTGCATGGGCTGCCACGGCTTCGAACACATTCCCTGGCAGCGCATGGGCGGCGGAGTGGGCCGGACTCCGGAAGTTTGGGGAGCCGCCGTCAGCCGCATGTTTAACATGGACGGCACCAGCCCGGTGAACCATACGGGCGTGCCGCAGGTAAATCCCGCGGCGATCCCGGAAGCGAAGCGCGAAGAAATCGCCGCGTATTTTTCAAAGATTTTTCCGGCGGGCATGAAGCGGCGCGATTTCAAGCTCGACGATCTGAAGCTTGACGAAGCGGCGTTGTCGCGCGCCATCTATATCGAGTACGACCTGCCGCCGGTCAAGGAAGGGCCGAAATCTGAGTATTCGGAACATGACGTGTGGCCGAGCAAGATTTCCAACTCGGTATACGTCGCCCAGATGGGCACAGATTCGGTGCAGGCGATGGATCGGAGCCGCATCGACTATCCCGGGCGCTTCCAGACTTTCGTCCTCCCGAATCCGGATGAGGGGCACCGCGTGCTCGGCCCGCACGGCATCACGCAAGCCAAGGACGGACACGTCTACACAGCGGACATCGATGAAAGCGGTGTCACGGAGTTGGATCCGGAAACCGGCAAAGCCATCTACTACGCGACGCCGACTCGCAGCACGCCGCACACGATTCGCTCCGATTCCAAGGGCAACGTGTGGTTCACGGAAATGCAGGGAGTCAGCAAAGTCGGCAAGCTCGACGCCGTCACCAAGAAGATCACCGAATGGGATCCATCTCCGACGGATACCAACGCGCACTATTACGGCATGACCGTCGACCAGAAAGACCGCGTCTGGGCCGTGGGCATGACTTCGCACAAGATTGTCGGCTACGATCCGAAGACCGACAAGTGGTCCGTGTACGCGACACCGACGCAGCCCTCAGGACCGCGCCGCCCCACCGTTGATTCCAAGGGCAAGGTATGGTTCTCCGAGCATATTGGACAGGCCCTCGGCGTTCTCGATCCGGATACCGGCAAGATCACCGAGTACAAGGACCCCTTCAAACTCGGCGGCGGATACGAATGCTACGCCGACTCGCACGACAACATCTGGGTGACTCTCCGAAGCTATGGAGTCCTGGCTCGCTTCGATCAGAAGACCAAAACCTACACTTATTTCCCGGAACCCTTCCCGGACATCATGGGCCGCGAAAATCCCGGACCCAATGGTACGCGCCTCGGTGGACTGTATCCGCCGAAGATCGAGGAAGACGGCAAGGGAACGTTCTGGTATTCGGGAATTCGAATGACGACCCTGACCGCATTCAAGCCGGAAGGCAACGTGCCGAACAACAGCATGGCGGCAGCGAAGTAGGAGTTGTTTCGTAAAAGTTTAGCAGGGATGCACGAGGGTCGCGGTTCACGCCGCGACCCTTTTTGTAGCGCCCACCCGTAGGCCGGCATCAGTTATACGTATAGGTCCGCAACTCATTCGAAAAAAGGAGAAACAGTGCGCAATAAAGTGTGTTTGACGCTGGAAGATGCGAACAAAATCGTGGCCGCGTGCAAAGCAGAGGCCGCGAAAAACAAATGGAACGTGACCGTCGCCGTGGTGGACGACGGAGGATACCTGGTGCAACTCGAACGCATCGATGGAGCCCCGGCGCAAAGCGCGCTGATCGCCACCTGCAAGGCACAGACGGCGGCCGCCACGCGCACGCCGACCAAGACTCTGGAAGACATCGTCAAGGAGCGTCCGGCGACAGTGGCATTTCCGGGCCGGGTGGCCGTGCAGGGCGGATTGCCGATCATGCATCAGGGCGAGTGCGTGGGCGGCGTCGGAGTTTCCGGCGCGAAGTCGCATGAAGACGAGCAAGTTGCCGGAGCCGGATTGAAAGCCCTGGCGTAGCGGCGCTGGAAGCGCGATTAGTGGTTCTCGCCCGTTCCGGGAATGTTCTGTTCGAAGTGCGCGACGCACAGCCAGCGGCCATCCTTCTTGGCGTAAACGTTCATGAAGCGCCGCTGGCTATGCGAGATTTCACCGCGGTAATCCACCACCGATTTGCTGATGCCGGTCAGGATCGCGCTATCGCCGTGCATGGTGACTTCGACATTATCGTGCGCGAAGGACACGAAATGCAGGGTCCTCGCTTTGAATTCCGCCAGGTGCTCCGCCTTGGTGAGCAGCGTTCCGGAAACGTTGGCATAGACCAGATCATCCGAGTAGATGTTTCCGAGCGCCACGGCGTCGCCGCTTTGCAGCGCCTGATTTCTCAGGTCCTCGACTTTCAAGACTTCTGCCTTCGCGTTCTCTGCCGCCGCAGCGCTGGTGGCCGTCCTCCAGCCGATTGCAAGAACCGCAAGAATCGATAGAGCTACAGCAGCCATTCGTCGCCGCATAATCAACGTTTCCCCCGTCTTCTGATCTCGGTGCGATTTCCGTCGGAACATTTCACTAACCTGCTCATTTTTAATAGCATTCGCCGAATCGAGGGTCAAGATCCTATGGCACAGACTTCAGTCTGTGGGGTCCTCGTACTTGCAAAAACTAAACCCCACAGACTGAAGTCTGTGCCACTTAAACCACCGATTTTTCCGGATCGATCAGAAAGATCCAGATCAGCGCGCCGGCAAGCATAACGGCGGCGCTCACCACAAAAGGCGCGACCCACAGGCCGCGGTTGAAGAGACTGCCGTAAACGACGGCCGTGGATGCGCCGCCGAGCGCACCCACCATGTTCATTACGCCGGTGACCGTGCCGCTGAACTGGCCGCCCACATCCATGGGAACGGCCCATGCTGGGCCGATCACCCATTCGAGAAAAAAGAAAGATGCGGCGAGGCAGGCGACGGAGTGGAACTGGCTCCCGGTCATAGCGGCAGGAATCACAAAAACGGCGGCGAGCACGAAGCCGGGAGCGGCGACAATTCGGCGCGCCAATCGAGCGTTGCCCGTGGATTTGAAGATCGCATCGGACAGCCCGCCGCCGATCAGGTCCCCAGCCATCCCCGCGAACAACGGAAGGGAGCCCCAGATTCCCATCGAGCGGATGGACATGTGCAGATGCTCCCGCAGGTAGGTTGGGTACCACGTCAAGTAGAAGTTCGTCCCGAAGAAAAAACAGAAGTAGCCGAGCGAGATGAACCACATGTTGGGCGAGAGGAGAATTTTCTTCCAGGGAGTGACTGGCCGCGCGACGCTGAGGGCTTTGATCGTTCCGTCCGGGTTCACGCCGCGGATGCGCGCCAACTCGGCGCGATTCACTCCTTTATGCTCCTCGGGAAGGTTGCGGTAGAAAAAGCTGAACACCAGCGCCCAGAGGATGCCGAGCGACCCGAAGATGTAGAAAATCGAGCGCCAGCCAAACGCGAGCAGAATGCCCCCGGCAATGAACGGCGTGACGGCCACGGCGAAGCGGCTGAAGAAATGCGTGGTGCCCTGGATGCGCCCGCGCTCGACGCGCGGAAACCACAGTTGCATGCCGCGGCTTGCCACCGGGAATGCTCCGGACTCGCTGAGGCCCAGGAGGAAGCGCGCCCCGAACAGCGACGCGAAGCCGAAGGCCGCGCCCGTCATGACGGCCGTCGCCGACCAAAGCGTCATGATGATGGCCAGCACGCGCTTCGGACCGAAGCGATCGCCAAGCCAGCCTGAGGGAATCTGGCCGAGAGCGTAGGCCCAAGTAAACGCCGCGAGGACCAGGCCCATGGCGCTCTTGCTCAGTCCAAACTGTTTGGCAATTTCCGGCTGGGCGACGGAAATGTTGCTGCGATCCATGTAGGTGATCAGGTACATGAAGCTGATCAGAATCAGAACGAGCCAGCGGGTTGCGGTGGGTTTGGAGTCGAGGTTCTCCAGCGTGGCGGCGGTCGCTGAAGCGGACGTGCGATTCATGTCCGGCATTCTTGCCCCTGTCGTTGCTCGAAACAATTGGAACGAGATTGCCGGGTTCTGTAGCGCCCGCCTTCAGGCGGGCACCTGCCCGGGTCGAGGATGCACGCCTGAAGGCGGGCGCTACACACAACAGAAGCCGGTTATTTCCGCGTCCGTGAGGGCTCCGTCGAGCGAACTCCGACGAAGTCATTTTCGCCAGCGCGGCCGCTCGCCGCGGGCCAGGCAATGTCGATCGGGCGATTCTCCTCGGCGGACTGGTCTGCAGCCTGATACACCTGCATGACCATGCGGGCGTGCTCGGGCGTGACCATCGGCTGTTTTCCGTGGGCCACGCAATCGAGAAAGTGAATGGTCTCCGCTTCCATCGGCCCGGCATAGACGTGCTCCACTTTTTCACCGGGCATGGTGGACAAAGGAAATTCGATGCCGCGCTTCATGGTGTTCACACTGACATCGCGATGAGAATCATCCACCATAATCGCGCCTTCGCTGCCGACCATCTCGATCCACGTGGAGGAAAAATTCGGATATGCCGGCGGCAGCACCCAGCCTGCGCCGATCGTGAATACGCTGCCGTCATCCAGGGTCACCACGATCCAGACGCAGTCTGGAACTCCGTGCGTGGGCTGCATGATTTTGTTGACCATCTGCGCGTACACGCGCACCGGCTTGCGGGGCTCGAAACACCACAGGACGAAATCGATGTCGTGCGTCGCCTCCATGGCCGCCGGCGAAAGCTTGATGCGGCCGCCAATCTTGTTGCCCAAATTGCGGGTGATGTGTCTGCTCACCAGCGCGCTGGAAGGCTGGCCGATGGTGCCGTCGGCGATGGAGCGTTTCACGTAAGCAAATTTTGGGTTGAAGCGCTGGGAATATCCGATGGTGAAGAGCAGGGACTTGGAACGCGCCAAATCGATTAGTTCATCCGCTTCGGCCAGCGTCAGCGCGATCGGCTTTTCGAGCAGCAGATGTTTTCCCGCGAGCAGCGTCTCCTTGGCCATCGGGTAGTGCAAGGTTTCCGGTGTGGCGGAGATGATAATGGCGTTGATCTGGTCGTTCTTCAAAAGCTCGCGGTAATCGGTGGTGGCGGTGACCGGATGCGTCTTGTCCGCCACTTCCTTCAAACGCGCCTCCGCAATTTCAGCGATGTGCAGTTCGCTCACATACGGGCTTGCCGCGCAGGTTACCGCGCGAATACCGCCGCACCATCCCGTTCCTATGATTCCGATGTTCACTTTCTGCATGGCTCCTCCGCCGTCGAATCTTGAATCGTAAAACGAATGCTATATATGAATTGGGACGAATGAATGACCCAGGTAAGGGGTCGTGGTGTGACCCAGCCCCTGGTCTATGGTAGCTGATTTTGCTTTCCGGGCGCGGCATTTTACAACCGGCCCGGCACAATCCTTCTAGCGAGTGGGACGGAGAGCAGTTTGACCGGCGAAGCCGCGCCGTCATATACCACCGCGGCCGCGTATCCTGCTGGCGGATCGAAGGTTGCCACGTGCCAGCGCTCGTCCACTCCCGCGAGAAACTGCGCCGACTCTCCGGGCAGCAGGCTCACGGAAAAGCTGTCGAGCGGCGTTTGCAAACCCATTCCGGTAGCTTTCAGGTACGCTTCCTTGCGCGTCCAGCAACTGAAAAAAGCTTCGATTCTCGCTTCGGGCGGCAGCGTTTGAAGATCGCTCACCTCGCGGGCCGAGAAAAAACGGCGCGCGATGTCCTCACCCGCGGATTCCGGCTTGATCCGCTCAACGTCTATGCCGAGATTCCGTTGGCGGGAAATCGCGTACACGGCAAGTTCCGCCGAGTGCGCCAGGTTAAAGGACAGGCCGCTCGCCGCATTCGCTCCGGCGAGCGAAGGTTTTCCGTAGGGTCCGTAGGAAAATTCCAGGCCGGCAGGCGCTTGGCGGAGATGTTTCCCGAGCAAAGTACGAAGCACGCCGCGCGCCGCGACGAATCGCCGGCGGTCTCGCGCGAAATGGAAGAGGTCCGCCCGGATTCGCTCGTCCGGCGAAAGCGTCGCTTCCAAAGCGTGAAGCTCGTCTGCTTCGCGGTCCAGCCTGGCGGTCCAGACGTGGACCTCGTTCCCGAGCGTTTCCGGTGTCGCTGAGAAATCCGGCTGCAAGTTTCTCCCCTTCCGGCGGTGCGCCGATTTGTCACCGAGCATCCTAGTCCGGAAATCAGCCGGAAGGGAGCGTGAGTTTTGTGAGAATTGCCAGGCGCAAGTGGCACAGACTTCAGTCTGTGGATTTTCATGTGATCTTGGCGAATGCCCGCAGCCCGAGCCTTCCAAGGGAACCCCACAGGCTGAAGCCTGTGCCACTGGGGGGCGTGCCGCCGATGCTCGAAACGAAACATCCATCCTCAATACCAGCGTGAGGCGCTGGCGGCGGCATTTTCGCTGCGATAACATTCTAATTCCCTATGTCTAACTACGAATCGCCATGGATGAATGAGGAACTGCGGATGTATCGCAAGAGCGTTCGCGAGTTCCTGCAGAACGAATTCGTGCCGAGCCAGGAAAAATGGCGCGAGCAGCACCGCCCCGACGCGGAAGCCTGGAAGAAGGCGGGCCAGACCGGCCTGCTGCTTCCGGATGTGCCGGAAGCGTATGGCGGCGGGGGAGGAACGTTCGCACACCAGGCAGTGGTGACGGAGGAGCTGGCGCAGGCAGGAATGAATTTCGGGTGCGGGGTGCAGAGCATCGTCTCGCACTACATCCTGAACTACGGCAGTGAAGCGCAAAAGAAAAAGTGGCTACCGGCGATGGCCGAGGGCGAGCTGGTAGGCGCGATTGCCATGACCGAACCCTCCGCGGGCTCTGACCTGCAGGCGATCAAGACCACCGCGCGGCGCGACGGCGACGATTATATTTTGAACGGTTCCAAGACATTCATCACCAACGGTTTTCATGCCAGCCTGGTCTGCGTGGCCGCGAAAACGGACACCAAAGCCGTGGCCTCCAAGGGCATCTCGATGATCGCCGTCGAGACCAAAAATCTTCCCGGGTACCGCGTGGGCAGCTCGCTGCAAAAAGTGGGCATGCACGAGATCGACACCTGCGAGCTATTTTTCGATGATGTGCGCGTCCCGTGCGCGAACCTCCTGGGAACCACCGAAGGCGGCGGGCTGGCGCAGATGATGGAGCAATTGCGCTACGAACGCGTAATGATCGGCGTGGGCGCGGTGGCCACCGCGGAGCGCGCCGTGGCCATGACCATCAAGTACGCCAAGGAGCGCAAAGCGTTTGGCCAGACGCTCATCGATTTTCAAAACACGCGCTTCAAATTGGCGCAGTGCAAGACCGAAGCGCATGTCGGGCGAGTGTTCATCGACAACTGCATCGCCCGCTTCATCGCCGGGCAGATCGACCCGACCGATGCCGCAATGGCCAAATACTGGCTCACCGAATCCCAGTGCCGCATCGTCGACGATTGCGTGCAGCTTTTCGGCGGCTACGGCTACATGACCGAATATCCGATCGCGCGGATCTGGACAGACAGCCGCGTGCAGCGCATTTATGCCGGCACCAATGAAATTATGCTGGAGCTCATCGGCTGGTCGATGTGAGCCAGGCAATTTAGTGGCACAGGCTTCAGCCTGTGGGATTTCGTCCATGCAAGGTTTCCACGGGCCCTACAGCTCGATTTGCCAGCCCGCACGCTTCAGCACCCTATAGCACTTCCACCTTGGCATAATGTCCCGCCGCGGCTGCTATCTTGCCATCGCAGGATAAAAGAGGAGCGCCGAGCAACTCGGCCAGTGCCACGTATGCCGCGTCATAGGCTGTAAGCGTCGCGCGCAGTTCCCAGATCCGCGGAATCAGGAAATTATGCGGATAGCGGCTTAGCGGGAGGTCGCCAAGATCGTCGAGCGCTTCTTGCCCTCGCTGGGCGGTAATCGTCTTGTCCCGCACATAGCGCCGCAAGACCTGAGCCACTTCGAGATCCAGGAGATGCGGTGCGTGAAGAGACTCCGAACGGGCGAAGATACGCCGATCGATCCGAACTCCGGCCGGGGATTGAAGAAGCCACTCGATGGCAGCGGACGCATCGAGGACGATCACCGTGCATCCCGTTCCCGCCGGACGGCCCGAGCCGACGATACAGGAACTGCAACGGGAGTACGCCGGCGCACGCGTTCGCGCAGTTCCGCAATCGTAGGCCGCTCGGCCAGGTGCCGAATCTCTGCCAGCAAGAAGTCTGACAGCGACATGCCGGCCAAGGCTGCCTGCGCCTTCAAGGTGCGATGGACGTTGTCAGGGACATTGCGAACTTGAATCATTTTTGGCATGCGCTAAGCATGAATACATGTGGGACACATGTCAAGACGTCGCCCAATGACATTTGCCTGGAAGGCCGCGTTCCGCAAAACCTATCCGTGTTTCTCCGATGAATGCTGCCACGTCCCGCCCTCGACGTCGTACTCGGAAGCGGACTCTTCCGCCAGACGCTTCTTGGCGCCTGAAACGGAGGCCATCGGGACAGACTTAGTTTGCTGGGGCTCATCCTGCAAAAAGATGGGTTGCGTGGGTGTTCGCAGGGTCCTCAAAAACCGTCTCCAGACCGCGACGGCCACCATCGGCGCCGTTCCCAGAAGCATGCGGATGGCTTGCCAACGGTGTTTCTTTCTCCAGCAGTAATTGAGGGCCCAAACCGCTGAGAAGCCGCCGATGATCGCGTAGCGGCCGAGGCGCTGGCTGCTTCCCGCCGGGTACCGGCCCTGCCGGTCGAAGCGAATCAAGCCGAAAATTCCGCCGATCACCGCGCCGACGTCCCGAACGAAGTTTGTTTCGTGCATGCGGCGCACCACGGTGGTAGGTTCCTGGACGACGATGCAGGGACCGTCGGCGCCCGCCTTGAAAATAAGGTTGAAATCATCCGACGGAAATGCCGGCTCGCCGCCGTTTCCGTACCCGCCGATCGCGTCGAACACCGATTTGCGGATCACAATCCGGCTGTTGGTAATGCCGACTTCCACGTCTTTCGCCAGAAAATTTTCATATTTCAGAACCTTGACGGGACCCGGAGACGGAGCTCCGGGCGGAACGGTCTGGCCGTCCTGAAAGTAGGCCATGGCCCCGATGATCAGCGCGGGCGAACCGAAGGCGCGGATGATGCGGTCGTAGGTGGAAAGCGCGCACGGTAGAAGGACATCGTCATGGTCCATCATCACCAGATACTCGCCCTGGGCAAGGGACGCCGCCTTGTTCCTGGCGAATTCCGCCCCGGTATTCGCCTGCCGGCAGAACCGGATTTGCGCGCCATACGATTCCAGGATCTGCGGAGTTGCGTCCGTCGATCCGTCGTCCACGATGACGACTTCAAAATCCCGGAAGTCCTGAGACAGGAGCGAATCGACCGTTTGGCGCAGATATTTTTGAATATTGTAGACCGGCATCAGAATACTGAATTGCACCGCCATCGTGTCCCTCCTTCCGGGCTGGATACCGCGCAGGTTCGGCGCGTTTCGCCGTAATCGTATAATAGTAAAGTAAATAAAACGAACGTAATTCTTCGTGCCGGCGGAATTTTTTAGCGGACCGCTACCGGAGATTTAGCTTCGCGCTGCTCCTGCGCGGCTCTCAGGCGGATGGTGAGTTCCTTGCCGAGTTGAACGACATTGGGCAGGGACATCATGTTCTGCTGGTGGCCGGGAATTTCGCAAACGTCGACGTGCCCGGTCAGCACGCCTTTCCAGCCGAGGATTTCATCCACATTCTGTCCCTGCAGCTGCCTGGTGGCGCGGAACAGGATGACGTCTCCGGCATACGGGCGCGGCACGTACTGGTGGAGGGCGCGCTCGTGTTCGACGCCCAGAACTTCGAGAATGTAGTTCATCGGCAGCTTGGACGGGTCCGGGTTTTCCCGCTCGGAGACGCGGTCCAGCAGCATCGCGGCCCGGGCTCCGGCGCGATTCCATAGATGCCGGCAGCGATCCACGATGTAGCTGCCTCCGCGATGCGAGAGGTTTTCCATTTCCAGGTCAATGCGCTTGGCGGCCGAGTATCGCAAGCGTTGCATCCCGGTAATTTCCGGCCGGAACCGGATCGCATCCGGGTGCGTGGTCTGAATCATCACCACCAGGGCAACTTCCTCGCCTGCCGCGATCAGCAATTGAGCCGCGATCAGCGCCAGAGAGCCCCCGAGGCAGAAGCCCCCGAGGTAGTACGGACCTTCCGGTTGGAAACTCCGGATTTCCTCGACGTAAGAAGCCGCCATTTGCTCCATCGATAAACCCTTCACGATCCGGCCATCCAGGCCGCGGGTCTGCAGGGCGTAGACCGGTTGGTCGGCGTCCAACTGGTTGGCCAGCGCGTAATACTCGATCACGTTACCGCCGTGGGAATGCATCAGGAAGAGCGGCGGGCGCGAGCCTCCGGGCCGGATGGGAACCAGCGAAGACCACGGCGGCGTCCAGTGTTCCTTGCGCAGAATGTCCGCAAGTTGCGCGACGGTGGGAGCCTGCAGGAGCGTCGCCAGCGGCAGGCGCGTGCCAAAAAGCTTTTCCACTTCTGCGACGATGCGCACCGCCAGAAGCGAGTGCCCGCCAAGATCGAAGAAATTGTCGTGCAGCCCGACGCGCTTCACGTTCAGCACTTTCGCCCAGATCTGGCAAAGCATCTGTTCGATGGCGTCGCGCGGCGCGGCGGAATCGGCCAACGCATCCACGGGCGGCGCGTCCGGAATGGGCAGCGCTTTGCGATCGATTTTTCCGTTGGGCGTCAGCGGCAGGCGCTCCAGCGCGACGAAGCTCGAAGGCACCATGTACTCGGGCACCGTCTTCTTCAATTCATCGCGCAGCTCGCTGGCCTCCGCGGGCGTGGAGCCTTTCTTGGTTTCGTAGTAGGCCACCAGGCGCTTCAGCCCAGGCTTGTCTTCGCGCACCATGGCAAAGGCTTTGCGGACCGCGGGATGCTTTTCCATCGCCGATTCAATTTCGCCCAGCTCGATGCGGAATCCGCGCAGCTTTACCTGGTGATCGGCGCGGCCCACATAGCGAATTTCGCCGTCAGGGAGCCAGTTGCAAACGTCGCCGGTCCGATACATGCGCGCGCCCTGCTTGCCGCCGAACGGATCGGGCACGAAGCGTTCGCTGGTCAAGTCAGGCCGCCCGTAGTAACCGCGCGCCACGCCTGCTCCGGCAATAAACATTTCGCCCGGAACGCCGATGGGCACGGGCTTGCGATTGGAATCGACGATATAGACCTGAGTATTGGCGATGGGCTTGCCGACGGTGACCGGACTCCCGCGCGGAACCAGCGTGTAAGTGGAATACGTGGTGGTCTCGGTAGGGCCATAGAGGTTGTAGACCCGCTCGACTTTGGTCGCCTCATAAATTTCCGCGGCCAGCGAATCGGACAGCGGCTCTCCGGCGAGGTTGATGGTCTTCACCGAATCCGGAACGCCATTTACGCGCAGCAATTCGGAAATCGCCGAAGGAACGGTATTGATCAGCGTGATTTCGTTCTTCGCGGGCAAGCTCGGAAGATGCAGCACATCCGGAGCAATGATTACTTTTCCGCCTGCCGAGAGCGTCACGAACATCTCAAACACTGACAGGTCGAAACAAATGGAAGTCGAGAACAGCACGCCTTCCAGCTCGCGTGCGCTGAAAACCTGTTTGCCCCACTGGACAAACGAAACCGCGCAGCGATGTTCGAGCGCCACACCCTTTGGCCGTCCGGTGGAACCGGAAGTGAATAAAACGTAGGCCAGATTTTCGGACTTCACGCCGGAAACCGGATTGTCTTCGGGCTGCCCCGCGATTTGAGCCCAGTCCGAGTCGAGGCACACCGGCTTGCCGGTGAAACTCGGAAGCTCGTTCACCACCGACTGCTTGGTGAGAACGATCGGCGCCTTGGAATCCTCCAAAATAAATCCGATGCGCTCCTTCGGATAGGCGGGGTCCATGGGAACGTAAGCGCCACCCGCTTTCAGAATTCCGAGGAGTCCCACGATCATTTCGAGCGAGCGTTCCATGTACAGCCCGACCAGAGTCTCCGGCCCGACGCCCATCGCTTGCAGATGATGCGCCAGCTGGTTGGCGCGCCGGTTTAGCTCGCCATAGGTCAGCCGTTTATTTTCGGACACCAATGCCACTGTATCCGGGGATTGCGCCGCATGATCGGAAAACAATTCGTGCAGCGGGCGATCCATGCCTGGATAATCCGCGGCCGTCTGGTTCCAGTCGACGAGCAACTGGTTGCGCTCGGCGCTTGTGAGCATGGTCAGCTTGGAGATGCCCTGTTCTGGATCATCGGTGATCGCTTGCAACAGCCTTTGGTAATGCCCGCACATCCGCCGGATGGTCGCCGGGGCGAACAAATCGGTGTTGTATTCGAACATTCCTTCGAGTCCGTCGGTGGTTTCCGAGAGCACCAGCGTCAGATCAAATTTTGAAGTTCCTGTCGAGAGATCGCGATTGCCCGCGGCCTGCGACACTTCCGAGACTCCGTCTGGATTGTGGAGAACGAACATGACCTGGAAGACCGGCGTGCGGCTGGGATCGCGTTCGGGCGCGAGGTCAGCGACCAGGCGGTCAAAAGGCAGATCGGGATGCGCGTAGGCGCCCACGGCGCGTTCGCGCGTTTGCTGCAGCAGTGCGTGGAAGTTCATGCGATCGCTGAATTGCGAACGCAGCACGACGGTGTTGAGGAAGTAGCCGATCAAGCCTTCCGTTTCGCTGCGCGTGCGGCCAGAAATCGGAGTACCCACCAGAATATCTTCCTGGCCAGTGTAGCGGTGCAGCAGCGTGGCGAAGCCAGCTTCGAGCAGCATGAAGAGCGTGGCCTGCTGCTCGCGGCTGAGCGCCTTCAATTGTTCGGAGAGATCCTTCGGCAGCTTGAACGATTCAATCGCGCCGTTAAAACCTTGCATCGCAGGGCGCGGCTTGTCGGTCGGCAATTCCAGCACCGTCGGAGCTCCCGCCAATTCTTTTTTCCAGTAAGACTCCTGCCGCTCGTAGGCCTCGCCCTTCAGCCAGTCGCGCTGCCAGGCCGCGAAGTCCGCATACTGGATGGGCAATTCGGGCAGCGGCGAAGGACGCCCCTGCGAAAATGCCGCGTAGAGCTGCGTGATTTCGTCGTGCATCACTTCCATGGACCATTCATCCGCGATGATGTGGTGAATGGTGATCAGCAGCTTGTGTTCCAGGCTGCCAAGATGAACGAGGGCCGCGCGAAAGAGCGGAACTTCGGAGAGATCGAAAGGCTTGCGCCCCTCTTCGCGAACCACGCGCTTCCATTCGCGGTCGCGATCCTCGCCGGAGTAGGTGCTGAGATCGATTTCCTTGAACGCAATCCCGACCGACGGCAGCACGGTTTGCAGCGGCTGCCCGCCGCCATAGGAAAACGCGGTGCGCAGGACTTCGTGCCGGCGCACCAGTTCATCCAGCGTTTTTTTCATCGCGCCAGCGTTGTAGGCGCCCTCGAACCGGATGGCGTCCACCACGTTGTAGACGGGACTTCCGGGGGCGAGGCGGTTCAGGAACCACAACTGTTCCTGGGAAAACGAAAGAGGCGTCGCGCCCGAATGCGCGCGGCGTTCGATGTGCTGCGCGCTTCCGGCGCCGCCCCTGGAATCCGCCAAAACGCCCGCGAGGCCAGCAATGGTGGGGTGCTCGAACAGCGCTTGCGTAGCCAGGTCCGCGCCGAACACATCGCGAATGCGCGAAATAATCTTGATCGCCAGAAGCGAGTGGCCGCCCAGCTCGAAGAAATCGTCGTTCACGCCCGGATTTTCGACCTTCAAAATCTCGGTCCAGATCGCTACCAGCGCTTTCTCGGTCTCAGTCTGCGGCCGAGCTCGGTCGCGCGCGGCGACGCCGTTGCCGTTCGCCGGTTCGACTTTTGCGGCTTCGGAAATTTCGCTGCTCTCCGCGCGCCGCACTCCCGGGGCGGGCAACGCTTTGCGATCGACTTTTCCGTTAGTGGTCAGCGGGAAAGAATCGAGCAGCACAAAATGCGCCGGCACCATGTACTTGGGCAGCTTGGATTGCAGGGATTGCCGCAGGTCGTCCGCCGTCAGCTTCTTGCCATCCTCGGGAATAGCGTAGCCGACCAGTTGCTTGTCACCCGGCTCATCTTCACGAGCCAGCACGGCGCACATTTTCACACCGGCGCATTCCATCAGTGCCGCTTCAATCTCTCCGAGCTCGATGCGGTAACCGCGAACTTTTACCTGGCTGTCAATGCGGCCCAGAAACTCCAGATTGCCGTCCTTGCGATACCGCGCCAGGTCTCCGGTCTTGTACAGGCGCGCGCCCTCGACACCCGAGAATGGATCGGGAAGAAATCTTTGCGCCGTCAGCTCCGAACGGTTCAGATATCCGCGGGCCACGCCGTCTCCGCCGATGTACAGCTCTCCCGCGACTCCGGCGGGCACGGGATTTCTGTGGCGATCCAGAATGTAAAGCTGGGTGTTGGCGATGGGCCGTCCGATGATCACCGAACCCGTCCCCGGATCCTCGGCGCGCACTTCGTAAATGCAGCAGCCCACCACGGTTTCCGTGGGGCCGTACTCATTAATCAACCGCGTTTGCGGCGCCGATTCGCGCCACAGGCGCAGGCTTTCCGCCAGCAGATTTTCTCCGCCGATCACGAACACTTTGGTCATCGCCGCGGCTTCGCTGGGCTTGATCGTCTGGCTGAGCAATTCCAGATGCGCCGGCGTGATCTTTACAAGGTTGCGGCCGCCGCGCCGCAGCGCCGCGAGCAGCGACTGCGCGCCCACGTCTTCTGGCAATAGTTCGATGTTGCCGCCGGCCAGCAGCGCGGGATACATGCTGGTGACGGTGAGGTCAAAAGAAATGGAGGAATGAACCGGGACCGAGCCGCCCTCTTCAACCGCGTAATTGCGAATCGCCCAGGTTAGATAGTTAGCCAGGCCGCTGTGCAGAATCATCGCGCCCTTGGGTTCGCCCGTGGAGCCCGACGTGTACATCACGTAGGCCAGATTGGAGGGCGCGGCGCCCGGCGCGGGATTCGCGGAATTTTCTTTGGCGATGTTGCTCCAGTCCGCGTCCATCAGGATGGTCTTGTCGCCGGCGGAGGGAAAGAGCCGCTGCAGTTCGCTGCTGGTCAGCAGGAATTTCGCCGCGGAATCCTTCATCATGAAGGACAGCCGGTCCTGCGGGTACGTCGGGTCGAGCGGAATGTACGCGCCGCCGGCCTTCCAGATTCCCAGAAGGCCGATCACCATTTCCGGAGTGCGATTCAGGCAAACGCCGACCAGCGTTTCGGGGCCGACGCCGCGCTTGCGAAGGTAATGCGCCACTTGATTGGCGCGCTCGTTCAACTCCTGGTAGGTCAGCGTGCGGCCTTGAAAAATCACCGCGGTCAGAGCCGGGGTTTTAGCCGCCTGGCGCTCAAACAATTCGTGGACGCATTGCTTCGGGTAATCCGCGCGCGTATCGTTCCAGTCACGCAAAATTCGATTTCGTTCGCCCGGGCTGAGGATGCGCAGCTCGGAAACGCGCCTGGCGGGATCCTCACACGCTCCCGTGAGCAGATTCCACCAGTGCTGAATCATTTCCAAAATCGTGGTGCGATCGAACAGGTCAGCGGAATAGGCAATCGCGCCGCGCACGAATTCACCGCGAACCTCGAATGAAAAATTCAGATCGTCCGCCGCGCTATAATTTTCGGGCGATGAAGAAGTTTGCTGCGACACCGAAACGTTGAAAAGGGGATTGCTGCCCGCGGCGCGCCCGGGACGAACTTCGTGTACAACCTCGGAGAACGGTATTCCCGCGTGCGCCAGCGCCTCGGACAGCGCGGCTCCCACGTGGGACTGCAACTCCAGAAAATTCGGATCGGCCGATAAGTTCAAGCGCAGCGCCAGCGGATTGCCGCCGCTCGCCGAGGCGCCGAGGATCATTTCATCCTGCCCGGAGTAGCGCTGCAAAAGCGCGGCAACTCCGGCGAGCAGCGTGACGTAGAGCGAATTGCCGGATTTCTCACCCAGAGCCTTTAGCGCCTCGGCCAGGCTCGCGGGCAACTCAAAGCGTTCCACCGCGGAGGAATGCGTGTCGCTGGAAGTTCTCGCGCGGTCATAGGGCAAGGAAACCCGCGGCACTTCGCCGGACAATTGGCGTCGCCAGTATTCCAGTAGCTTGGAACGGTCTTCGGCGGCATCGCCGGAGCTGGCTGAATTAACCAGCTCGTTGGCCCCAGTTCCGTTAGGCGGGTCTTGGAAGGTTGGCGGCAAGTCGCTGTGCTCGGGTGCGCTGCTTTTCCGGCTCAAGGGATCATACCTTTTGGCCTAGAAACTGTGAATATCGACGGCCGTTATAAGTCCGTCCATGACAACCCGGCGGATTTCCACCCTCTCCAACTGGCAATTGCCATGCCATCCGCGGAGAGGTCGGTCCAGACCTGGCTCGCCGCCAGGGCTCGGGCTAACTCTATACAGAAGAGCGGATTACGTAAGAATCGATCGGTACGATGGTTCGAAGCCAGCGCGAATGCTGGCGGCGTCTCGCAGCGACGGGAAAAGCATTTCCCTATTTGTCCACAAGTGTCCAAAGGAAGCACACTCACCAAATTCACCCCAGAGAAAGGACTTATGCGTTTTTTTTGCCTTTTCAGGCGGATTTGCGGGGTAGACGCGCCGGGTCAAACCGGGTCGCGGCGCGACACCCGATTCGCCCTTCGTGCAGAGGTGGGAGGCAAACCAAAGTCGAGGGTCTTCCCATGAATCTAGCTTGTATGCGACACCTGATGGGAAGCCTGCGGCTCCGCGCTCCCATGAATGGACATAGCGCCCGCCGCGATTGCTGGAACTTCGCCGTGCGCCTCAATGCTCCAACTCTTGGCCATGCGGTTTCCGCCGGCGGTGAGGCAGAAGAACGCAGACAGCTCGATGATTTCCGCGTTGCTGTAGAAGTTCCGGAGTTCCGCGTACACTTCGGCGTCGCGGCCGTCATCCAGGGTCAGCGTTCGCGCGTAGTGCAACGCGGCGCGAGTCTTCGGATCGGGGTGCTCCCAGTTGGGCAGGGCGCAGCTGCGCTTTTCTTCTTCAGTGATGGACGGCGCCAGTGGAGAAATCTGCCGCGCGCAGAATTCGCAGCCGATGATCTGGGCGATTTGAATGCGCGCCAGCTCCTTGATTTCGTGCGGCACCGTGCCGCCGCGATGCAGCATGTCCCAGTAGCCGGCGAAAGCCTTGGCCACTTCCGGATTCTGGCCCATGGTGCGGTACCACTGCGGAGGCGGGCTCTTCGTTACCTTTGAGCGCTCGATGACGTCGCGCAATCCCGGTTCGGCCGACTCCTCTGAGATCTGCGGAACATTTGGAACATGGTTCTTGTTCGACATTCTTAGCCTCCGCATAGCGGGGATGGTCAACCCGGTTTCCGGACAAGTTTACAAAAACTTTTTCGCATCTTCGGCGAGCGCGGGCCGCCAGCCGCCTACTCCATCGGCTGGATGCGCACGATGCGGCCGGTGCTGTAGTCGGCGTACCAGACCGTCGTGGGACTCGTGGTATGGTCCACCCAAACGGCGCGGGAATGGGAATATGGTTCAGGCATGGCGTATTCGGTCCAGTGCCCGGTCTTCGGGTTGTACCTCAGGAACTCCCGCCCGTGCAGTTCGCCGCCCCAGACTTCACCGTTCTTGTCCGGCTTCACGGAATATAAATCCGTGTACGGCTCCACCGGGCCCGGCGGATAAAATTCGCGGATGCGTTTCGCTTTAGCATCGAGTTCCACCAGTGCGCCGTTCTCGCCGCCAAACCAGGCATTGCCCGAGGGATCGAATCCGCCGCGGCGCGCCGCCGAACGGCTATCGCCGGAATCGAGGTTCAACATTTGCCCAGTGCGGATATCGAGCAGCTCCGCGGAATTTCCGGAGGTACCGGAGATCGCGCCGCCGGCCCAGAAGTTTCCGTCCTGCGAAACGATTCCGTCATAGCTGAAGGGAACCTTCATCGGAAATTTCTGAACGGTCTTCCCGGTTTTTGGATCGATTTTTTCCGCGGCGAATCCACCGCCCATGCTGGCCCACAGAAATCCGTCCGGCGTCAGATCGAAGTCCGCCATGCCCGCGGAGTTGATCGGAAACGGGGCAGCCACCGGCACTTCCACCATCTCGCCGTTGCGCGGATCGAGCCTCAGCAATTTGTGCGACCACGGCTCGGAGATCAGGACTTCGCCGTTTTTCTCGACGTAGACATGGTGCGTTCCCGGTTGCGCGCCCGGCGTCAAGGGCGTCTCGTATTCGGTGACGATGCCGGTGCGCGTGTCGAGCTTCCCGAAAATGCGGCTCAGGTGGCTGGTGTACCAGATATTTCCATTCCCATCGCCGTACACGTCATGGGCACTTTCCAAGGCGCGCGGCAACTCGAATTCCGTGACTACCACGCGATTGGATTCTCCGGTCAGCCGCGGGAACGGATACATCGGCGGGTCGACGGTCTCCGGGCCGCGCACTCGCGCCAGCCACTTGGTGACCATTCGATCCGTGGCCTGCGCGGAATCGCTCACCGGCTCCAGCGGATCGTTGATCAGCGGGCCGCCGCCGCGATGCAGCATGCGCGCAACCAGCACCCCCCAACTGCGCTCGTCATAGCGATTCTTAAAAATCTGCTGGAACGAATGGCAGCCCAGCCCGCAGGTATTGTGCAACGCTTCCTTTTCTTCGACCGTGCCCGGAAGATTCCACAATATTTCCTCGCCGCTCAGCTGCGCTTCCACTTCCGGGGTCGCCGGCAACGCGCGTGTCTTGGCGATGCGCTCGAGCACAATGTCTTCCAGCTTCGTCGCACCGTCGATCCGCACCGCATCGCGGCGGTAGGGCTTGAACTCCAGCGGATTGGCGATGCGCAGGGTGTACGCGCCGGACTGCATTTTGGGAAATTCATATTTTCCCGCGTCGTCGGCGTAAACGGTGGTGCGCACGCCGTTCGGCGCGATGAGTTGCACCATCACCCCTTCGGGCGAATCGCCGCTGGCTACGCGCACGATCCCGGTTGCGCCGCCGGAAAGGCCGTTCTGCACGCTCCACTTATTGGTATCTGATTTGTACCAAGGGTTGGCGGGAAGATGCTCGCCTTCCACGCAGCACTTTTCGCTGTGCAGGTAGCTGACGACATCCGCGACATCTGCATTGGAGAGCGTCGTGCCAAAGGACGGCATGCCCGGGCCGCCCTTCTTGATGTGCGCCGCCACGTTTTCTTCATTGACGGCTACGCCGGTAATCAACGCGGGGCGATTGAAAAGCCCTTCGAGCGTCGGCGCAGCCGGCTGATATTTGTTGTGGCAGGCCCAGCATTTGTGCCAGTAAATGTTTTCGCCGCGATCGGCGCCGTGATCGGCCACTTCCAGATATTTGTCGGTGCGATAGGAGCGCTGCAGGTCGTCGTGATAGGCGGCGGGCGTTGGTGTATCCGCAGCGCTGTCGGAAGCGCGTCCGGCCACCGCGGGGTGCGCGGAGGCGATCGTCAGGAGGACAGTGCCAACAAAGGCAGCGGTACCAAGAATGGTTACTCGTCGTCGCCGCATGCTCACCTCGGCCGGGAAGCTCTGTCGGAAATCCCCGATGGAACAGGGAACTTCGCGGAATATCTACCAGCTATTCTGCCAAGTATTCTACAACGGTTTCCATCAAACCCTGTCCGGCTTCGATATCGTAACTGCACGTGCTAAACTTGTCGCCGTTCCATATTATAAAAATTCAAGATGGTCCAAGCGGAGGAGAATCTCGTGAACTACTATGGCGGCAAAGAGCTGGCAGAAAGTTTCCGCACGGTCCGCAAGAATACCCTGGCGATTGCCGAGGATATTCCGGAGGACAAGTACACTTTTCGGCCCATGCCGGACACCCGCAGTGTGGGCGAGCTTTTCGCGCACATCGCCATGGGGTCGGAGTTTCAAAAGCAGGTCCACGGCGTGGAACGGCGCAGCACCCTGGCAGGGTTCGACTTTCCGGCACTGATGCAGCGCATGCAGTCGGAAGAGAAAGCGCCGCGCACAAAAGCCCAGGTGATCGAACTGCTCACCAAGAACGGCGAGGCGTGGGCCAAGTGGTTGGACGGGCTCGACGATCCGTTCCTGGGAGAAGTGGTGACCATGCCCCCCGGAGGCACGCCGCCCGCTCGGACACGCTTCGACATGCTGCTTTCCGTGAAAGAGCATGAAATGCACCATCGCGGGCAGTTGATGCTGATCGAGCGCATTCTGGGAATCACCCCGCACCTCACGCGGCGGATGCAGGAACGGTTTGCCGCCGCCAACGCCGCCAAGAAATAGTGGCCTCCCGGCCGGCCTGAACCAATTGCAGTACGAAAGACAAAGTACGGAAAGAAAAATGGGCTCGCCGAGTTGCCTCGGCGGGCCCATGTTGTTTAAATTTGGAACGGACCCTCTTATTTCCCTCGCCTCTTTTGATCAGCCCCTAAAGTAATTGCCGCTCCCGTCGAAGTTAACGGTACGAGGTGATTTCCATGAGCCACACGATTCCACCAGTTCAGCAAGCCGACCCGCAGGCTGCCGCGCCACGGGCCTCCGCGGCACCCAAGCCCGCACAAAACGAGGCGCCAACCGCCGCTCCGCAGGATAAGGTCACGATCAGCGAAGCATCCAAGCAAGCCCTGGCTAATGCTTCGAAGCCCGCCGCCGGGGGCTAGCCGCCGCACCGGCGGCACGGCATAAGCTTCCTCGTTTCTGTCCCTTGGCGGGCGCTAAAGGTATTTTTTCGTCTGCCGATGTACAGAACGATGAGGTAATCGGCCATGACCAGTTCCGTGAATTCCCTGCAGGCAGCCCACGCCCAGACGCAGACAGAGCAATCCGTCCAGCCACCCAAGAATTTGCAGGCGCAAGCCGCCACACAAAATGCCGGAGTGCAAGACACCGTAACGATCAGCCAGGAAGGGCGGCAAGCCTTGGCAAGCAACACCAAGGAGCCGAGTGGCAGCGACCCGAATCCCAACGGCGACAACCACTGATTCGTTGTGGCACCGGCTTCGCGGGCCGCGAAAAAACTTACAACCGTCATTCCGAAGGGTGGGTTGTGCCCGAGGAATCTGCTTTTTTCGTGTTTGCGGAAAAGCAGATCTGTAGAAAACAGCCTGGTTTTGGCATTCCGAGCGAAGCGAAGAATCTCTCTTGTGTATTTAAATCGAAGAGAGATTCTTCGCTTCGCTCAGAATGACAACGTTTTGATGTTGGCCGCAGCGCGTTAAGCCTGCGCCACAACGTGTTAGCTGGTTTTTCCGGCGTACTGCAATTTCACGCGGGCGCTTTTTTCAGCCACGGATTTAGCCAGTTCTTCCTTGTAGTTCGTCAGCCGCTTGGCCACTTCCGGATCGGCCGTCGCCAGAATTTCCGCCGCAAAGATTGCCGCGTTGACCGCACCGGGCTTGTCAATGGCCATCGCCGCGACTGGAACTCCGCCGGGCATTTGCACGCTGGAGAGCAGCGAGTCGATGCCCGAGAGCACCGTGGTAGCCATCGGCACCGCGACCACCGGCAACGTCGTGACCGCCGCGACCACTCCCGCGAGATGCGCCGCGCCGCCCGCCGCTACGATGACCACCTTCAACCCGCGCGAGACTGCCGTCGACGCGTACTCATGCGTCCGCGCCGGTGACCGGTGCGCCGACGTCACCTCGATTTCGTAGGGCACTTCAAATTTTTCCAGCATTTTCGCTGTTTCACTCATCACCGGCAGATCGGTGTCCGATCCCATGATGATTCCAACAAGCGGCTTGCGGCTGTTCTTCGATTCACTGGCCATGAAGGATTCCTGCCTCCCGTTATTTTTTTATGATTTTGAATCCGTTTGGATCAATACGCACCGGGCAGCGAATGATCGCTACCTCGATTTGTTGCGTGCATCGGCTCTTCCAGTTCCACACGATCGCCCCGGCGGATGCGGCCGGGCTCGACCACCCTGCACAGCAGGCCGCGCCGCCCGCGAAGCGCTTCCTGCAATCCCTGGCGGATTTCATCCATCAAGTGGCACGGCGTGCAGGGCTGCGTGACCTGCAGCACCGCCTCTCCCACGCGCAACCTCTGGCCGAGCTTCAATGCCGCAAGCGCAATCCCGCGCGTCGTAATGTTTTCGCGCGCGCGGCCCGGCACGATGCCGAATTCCTCCAGCGTTTCCAGGTCCATCACCAGAACCTGCCGCGAGCTGGAGCTTCGTCCGTGAATGCAATCCTTGAGTCCCTTGTTTTCGATGGCCAACACTTCATCGAACTCGCGCATGGGTTCGCGGTGCGCCAGGCATTGAAACAGGTGCAGGACTTCACCCACGCGAAGCCTCCGCCGCCACGCGCGCTCGCAGATCGCCTTTGGCCCCAATGTCCGAGCGGCAATGCGCGCCGTCAAAATGAATTTTGTCCACGGCCTGGTAAGCCTGCTGTATCGCCTGCGGAAGGGAACCGGCCATAGACGTCACGCCCAGGACGCGGCCTCCGCTGGTCACGATGGAATCGCCTTCGCGCTTGGTGCCGGCGTGAAACACGGTGACGTCCGGCAGCAGCGCCGCTTCCTCAAGTCCCGTGATCTGCTTTCCCGTTTCGAACGCGCCCGGGTATCCGCCCGAGGCCATGACCACACAAACGCTCGCGCCGGGTTTCCACGCGGGCTTGACGGTGTCAAGCTTCCGCGAGGCCACCGCGTCAAATGCCACCGCCAGATCGAAATCCATGCGCATCATGATGGGCTGCGTTTCCGGATCGCCCAGCCGGCAATTATATTCCAAAACCATCGGTCCGCTTTGCGTAAGCATCAGGCCAAAATAGAGAAAGCCCGTGTAGGGAATTCCTTCTTCGGAAAGCCCCGCGATGGTGGGGCCCACGATGTCCTTGATGATCATCGATTCGTAGCGCGGCGTGATCATCCCGTCCATGGTGTATGCGCCCATGCCCCCGGTATTGGGGCCGCGGTCGCCGTCGAAGACGCGCTTGTGGTCGCGCGTCGGCGCCATGGGTATGAACGAGCGCCCGTCGGTCAGCACTATGAACGAAAGCTCGTCGCCCTTGAGAGCGTGTTCGAGCAGGATGCGCGCCCCGCCGTGTCCCAGCTCATGCTTTTGCATCAGGCGGCGGATGAAGGCCTCGGCTTCCGCGCGCGTTTCCGCGACCAGCACGCCTTTGCCCGCGCACAAGCCGTCTGCCTTGATCACCACCGGCCAATCCACGGCGTCCAGCGCGCGGATCGCTTCGAGCGCCGAATCAAAATCGCCATAGAGCGTCGGCGTGGGGATCTCGTAGCGGTTCATGAACTCTTTTGCGTAGATCTTGCTGCCTTCGAGCCGCGCGTCCCGCTGCGAAGGACCCACCAGGCGCATGTGGCGGCACTCAAACTTGTTGCGAATACCGGCGACCAGCGGCGCCTCCGGCCCCACAATGGTCAGGTCCGGCTTCAGGCGTTCGGCCAGGGACACGAGGCCGGCCACGTCGTCCGCGGCAACGGGAACGCACTCGGCGATCTCCTCGATCCCGCCGTTGCCCGGCGCGCACCAGATTTTTTCGACTTCCAGCGACTGACGCAGCCGCCAGACCATCGCGTGCTCGCGTCCTCCGCTACCGACCACGAGAATTTTCACAGTAGGCTCACGATAGTCGGCGGCCTCTTTACTGTCAACCCTTGGCAGCGTCCTAAATTGGAAATCGCCGCCTTGCTCCTGCTCGAAAACGAGTGGCGCATGCTTTAGCTTGCGGAGCGGAGGATTTGGAGCTATTCCAGGCTAGTGCGGCAATGAAACTCCGCAAGCTAAAGCATGCACCACCGCCCGCTACTCAGTAAAACACCCGATGTTTTCGCGACTTGAATTCAGATAAATTGCTCGGCTAACGGAAGCAGCGCTGGTTTTGCGATTCGAGAAGCCGAAATCAGAATCGAACTCAAGCCGGCGTGGATTCTAGTACTACCACAACGAGCACATTAAAGAACGAGGCCCAGCCATGGAAAACAACCCGAACGACGGGACATCAAAAAACGATTCGGCCCGCAAGCCGGATCAGGAAATACAGCGCGCGACCCAATTCAATACCGCTGAGTACGAGAGGTGGTCGGCCGTTCTTCGCAACCGCCAACTCTCCCGCTCGGACGGACGAATGGCGACTTAGGCGGAAGTCGGTCCGTGGATCGTGCCGTCCCGCGTCATCCGCGTGGATACGGCTCCTTGAAAGTGCGCAACAAGAACTGGGGGCAAGGAGGAACTCCGTGATATCGAAGCCATTTGCGGGCGCTGGAAGAGGACCGATCGTGAGGCTCTGGGATAAATGTGTGGCGCCGGCCAAGGCCATTCTTTCCGCGCTGGCGGAAGAAGAAATGCGGATTCACCAGCAGGAACCGCGGCGGGCGATCCCAAGACCACCGGAGAATCGCGTCGCCCAGGAAACGGCGGAATTTTCGGAATAGGCGGAATCAAGTAGGACAGGCTTCAGCCTGTCTGGTTTAAATTTCCGCATGACGCTAGCCAAAACCAGACAGGCTGAAGCCTGTCCTACCGGGCCTACTTCGTGATTCCCATTTGCGACAGCGCGAACGCGTAATCGAAGGCGGTCTCACGCAACGCGTCGTAGCGGCCGGACGAGCCGCCGTGGCCCGCTCCCAGGTTGGCCTTCAGCAGCAAAACATTTTTATCCGTCTTGGTGGCGCGCAGCTTGGCGACCAGTTTGCTGCCCTCCCAGTACGGCACCTGGCTATCGTTCAGTGAAACTTCCACCAGCATGGCCGGATAGTTTTTCGCCGTGACGTTGTCATACGGCGAATAGCGAATCATGTAATCGAACGCCGGTTTTTCGTTGGGATTGCCCCACTCGATGTACTCGGCAGTCGTGAGCGGCAAGCTGGCGTCCAGCATGGTGTTGATCACGTCTACGAACGGAACCTGCGCGATGACCGCCTTGAACAAGTCCGGACGCAGGTTGGTTACCGCGCCCATCAGCATGCCGCCCGCGCTGCGGCCCTGAATCACCAGGCGATCGGAAGAGGTGTATTTGTTTTTTACTAGATACTCGGCGCAATCGATGAAGTCGTAAAACGTGTTCATCTTGGACATCATGCGGCCGTCATCGCGCCACTCCTCGCCCATCTCGCCGCCGCCGCGGATATACGCCATGGCAAAAATAACGCCGCGATCCAGCAGCGCCAGCCGATTCGAGGAAAAATTAGGCGCGTACGAGAGGCCGTAAGAGCCGTAGCCGTTCAGCCACATCGGCGCCGTGCCGTCGAGTGGAACACCCTTCTTGTACACGATGGAAATCGGCACCTTCGTTCCGTCTCGCGCCACGGCCCAGATGCGTTTCTCCTCATAGCGGCTCGGGTCGAAGCCGCCCGGCACTTCCTGCTGCTTCATCAGCTTGCGGTCGCGCGAGTCCAGGTCGTAGTCGTAAATCGAGAGCGGCGTGACCATGGACTGGTAATTGAACCGGATGGCTGGAGTGTTGAATTCCCGGTTGTCGCCCAGCGAAATGTCGTAGTCCGATTCGTCGGTAGTGATGCGGTGCGACTGCCGGGTCCTCATGTCGATCACTCGGAGGTATGCCAGTCCTCCTTCGCGCTCCGAAATCACCAGGTGGCCGGCGAATGTTTCCAGGCCGTCGATTTTTATTTTGGGATTGTGTTCGATGAACGGCTTCCAGTTTTTTTCGGAGGGATCGCTCACCGGGGCGGTGACCACGCGAAAATTTTTGGCGTCCTTGTTGGTGGTGATATAGAACTGGCCTTCGTAATGGTTCACGTCATACTCGTGCCCGGGCTCGCGCGGCGCGATGATCTTGAATTGCCCGCCGGGATTATCGGCGGGTAAAAACCGGTACTCGTGGGAGGTTTTGGACTCGGACTCCAGGAAGATCATTTTCTTGTCCAGAGAGCGCCCGACGCCGAGATCGAAAATCTCGTCCTTCTCCTCAAACAGCAAGTCGCTCTTGTCCGAACCGAGGGTGTGCCGCCAGAACTTGTCCGAGCGCTTGGACACCGAATCTTCGGTGGTATAGAAAAGCGTTTTGTTGTCGCCGGCCCACGTGACGGAATCCACGCGCTCGATGTGCTCGTCGAGCGTTTGGCCGGTGCGCAGATCCTTCACGTACAGAGTGTATTGGCGGTAGCCGGTCGTGTCGGTGGAATACGCCAAGAGGTTGCCGTCATCGCTGACGTGGAATTCGCCGAGGCCCAGGAAGCTGTGGCCCTCCGCCAGCTTGTTCAGATCGAGCAGAATTTCTTCGGGCGCATCGAGGCTGCCCTTTTTCCGGCATTGATAGGGATACTGCTTGCCCTCCTCGGTCCGGGCATAATAAAAATACTGACCCTCGCGCGCCGGAACGCCCAAATCGGTTTGCTTCAGATGGCCGAGCATTTCCTTGTACAGTGACTCTTGAAGGTCGGCGGTCGGCTTCATCACGGCTGCGGTGTAGGCGTTCTCTGCTTCCAGATACTTCATCACGTCGGGATCTTTTCGGTCGCGCAGCCAGAAGTAGTTGTCCTTGAGCGTTACGCCGTTTACCTGCGTGGTATGCGGAACTTTCTTAGCCACCGGAGGTTGCAGATTCGCATCCTGCGCCAGCACTGCCGGCGCTAGAAGCGCAGCGGCCAGAACCGGCCGCAGCAAAATCCCGCTCTTAATTCTCATATCATCCTCATGCAAGTCTTCGTCGTTTTCGGCCATCCGATGGTTGCACAGCACGGCACGCGTAATTGGCTCGTCCCGAGGCACCAGATTACCACGCGCACGAACCGGAAAAGCCCGCAGGAACGGCGTGGTTGCCGCTCCGACACGTTCCATTGGATGTGCTCGGGTGGGCCTGTTTTGCCTGAAATTTGGAAAACAAACTAGATGGGAATCCGCACGGACCGGGCGGCCGGGGTCAAACTGGAACAGTTGTAAACCATTGATAATGAGCTAGTTTTCGGAATTTCGGTCCGGACTTCTGCGGCCTAGCACGGCTGTACCATTGGTTTGACGCAGTTCGGTCCCTTACCCTAGGTCCATTCGAGTCGGAGCACCCTTCGGAGCAATCCGAATCTCGCCCGTGCAAGCGCTTCTTTCGGCGGCGTGCTCATGATCGTAGTCGTTCCATCTCACGCACCGAGGAGAGCTTGTGGACAGGTACATCATCAAGTGGAGCCATCGATTGGGAGTCCTGGCACTGGGGCTGGCGTTTTTCGTCCGCGCGGTAGATATCGTCGATCCACGATTTAGCCTGATTCCCACCGGGGGCGATAACATCGGATACCTGGCGTTCGTGCACGCCGCCGTCCTGTTGTTCCTCACCACTATTGCAACTACCTGCTACACCTGGGCCAGCCAGCAGGAATCCAAGGCCGAGTCCAAGGTGCGCGAACCGAAAGCTGACGGCGCGGGCTCGAAGTCAATGTCCGAAGAGATCGCTTAGTGCAGCGGCTTCAGCTCCGGTTTGTCGCCGTCCGGTAGCGGGTAACGATCCACGTTCAGGATCATCGAAACAAAATGGTAGTAGCCGATGGTGCCGATCAAGTCGACCACGGTGCGCTCGCCAAATTTGTCCACCGCGGCGTGGAAGGCGGAATCGCTCACCTGGTGGGTGTTGACCAATTCCGTCGTGAAGTTATAAACAGCCTCTTCGTCCGGCTGCATTCCGGCAGGACGCTTCCCCGTGGCGACCGCCTCGATAATTTCCGGCTTCAAACCTTCCTTCTGCGCTGTTTTGCGGTGGGCTGACCATTCATATTGGACGTTCAGCGCGCGCGCGGTAATCAGGATCGCAAACTCGTTCAATTTCACCGGGACCGTGGTGTGAAAGCGCAGGTACGCGCCAAGATTCTGCGCCAGGTCGCCCATTTCCGGGCTGCGCAGCAGGACGTTGAACGGCCCGTTGAGCGCTCCGCGCGGGCTCGACAGCAAGTGATCGACTAGCGTTTTTTGTTCCGGCGTCAATTCGGCGGCCGTGAGCGGGCGGAAGCGATCGCCGCGCAGGTGCAGATCGGTCGCGGTGGGTGTGTGCGCGGCGGCAGCGGCGGCCAGAAATAGAATGCCGGTAAAAAGAAATCGAAGTCGCATGGCGTGTCCTCTTTCCGTTGTGATGTCCGTGTAGTCGCCCAAGCATACACGATTCCGATTCGATATTCCGTCGTGGCGCATGCTTTAGCTTGCGGAATTTCAGCCCACCTTCGGACGGGCCGATCAAGTAGGACAGGCTTCAGCCTGTCTGGTTTTGATTAGCGTTATGCGCAGGTCCAAACCAGACAGGCTGAAGCCTGTCCTACATTTGACATCGCTCGACCGCCAGCATATAGAATTGACACGCAAATCCGTACCTCTACCGCGGCGGTGACATTTGAAAATCAGCACTTTGATTCTTGCGGCGATTCTCGGCGTGTTGTGCGCGCCGCGCGCCAATTCTCAATCGGCGGAAACAGCCGCTGCGCTCCCTGCTCCGGGCTTCCATCATCTCCATCTCAACTCCATGAATCCCGACGCGGCCATCGATTTCTACATGAAGGAATTCCCGAGCACGACGAAGACGACCGTCGCGGGCTTTCCCGCCCTGAAAGCGGGCAAGGTCTACGTGCTGTTCACGAAAGTCAGCACGCCGCCGCCCACCGAGCCGCAGACCGCCATCTGGCACTTTGGCTGGCACGTCGTCGATGTCCGCAAAAATCTCGCGATGTACAAAGAGCGCAAGGAAGTAAAACTCCTGCCGCTCTATACCTCGGAAGAAGGCGGATCGGTGCTCGTCAGCAGCGACACGTTTCCCGGCACCGGCGGAATTCTCGGGCTCACCAAGTCGCAGCTCGCTGAAGCGAAAGCCGCGGGCGTCAAGCCGCTCGGCGGGGCGGGCTTCGCCTACATGCAGGGACCCGACGGCGCCATCATTGAGTATCAGGGAAACATGCCCGTCGAGCGCTTCAATCACGTGCACATGTACCAGGAAGATCCGTATTGCGCGCAACTGTGGTATCAGAAGCACCTCAACGCGACCGTGCCGCCCGCGGCGCCCGGCGCGGTGCAGCACACCGAGGCCGACTGCAAAGTGGAGCGCAGCGAACCGAGCTGGCCAGGCCTGGAGATACAGGGAACGATCCGCAAGCCGTCCGCCGGCGTTCTTTTCGATGACGTGGCCATGATGTGGTACGAGCGCCAGGGTGACCAGCCGCTGGTCAGCACCCGCGGGCACCTGGCCGATCACGTCGGCCTCAGCGTGAACAATCTGGACGCCTGGATCGCCAAGCTGCAGAAAGAAGGCGTGAAGTTCCTGCAAAAGCCGTACAAATTTGGCGACACCCGCGCGGTGATGATCGAAGGCCCGAGCCGTGAGGCGCTGGAGCTGGTCGAAATAAAATAATTCACGGCGCAGACTTCGCGGACTACGACCAACCAAAAGCGTTGTCATTCTGAGCGAAGCGAAGAATCCCTCTTCGATGCAAGGACGAGCAAAAAAACAAAGAGAGATTCTTCGCTTCGCTCAGAATGACAGCGTTTCGGGTTTTGTCACCTGTAACGTTTGAATCGCAAAACGGTCCGGCCCCGGGAGGCCCGAATGTCGGTTCGCTCCAAAATTATTTTCGTGCTGGCCATCGTCCTCTTCGCCGGCACAATCTCACGCACGCAGCAGCCGCGCTTTCACCTTCAGGAAGCGACGATCGACGATGTTCACCGGGCCATCCGCTCGGGGCAACTTACCTGCAGCGCGCTGGTGAAGCTCTACGTTAATCGCGCGAAAGCGTACAACGGCGTGAGCAACGAACTGGTCACCCGCGATGGCGCGCCAATTTCTTCCGTGCCAGGAGTGGTGCGCGCCGGCGCGCCGCTCAAATTTCCCACCGAGACCATTGCTATCTCCACGCTCCTTCCCAATTTTGATCAGTACGCCGGGCCGCCGATTGAATTCGGCAGGATGGAACCGACTGCGTCCGATCCATCGGTACAACAACAATTCGGAATGACCGTCGGAATTCCCAGCGCCGGGCAGGCCAACGCCCTGGGCACCCTGAATCTGCGCGGCGAACGATCGGTAACCTGCAAGGGCGATCGTGACAAAGCGCCGTCACAGGGTCCGCTGCCCGCCGGTTCGCCGCCAGTTTGCGAGGAATTCCGCAAACAGCCGGATGCCCTCGAACGCGCCGCGGAGCTCGACGCGCAATACGGCCGCAATCCCGATCTGCGCGCGATGCCCATGTACTGCATTCCTTTTTCGTTTAAGGATCCGTACGACACCAAAGACATGCGCAGCACTGCCGGCGCCGACGCCAATTACGACATCGATTTTCCGGCCCGCGACCACACGCTGGTCGCCGAGCTGCGGAAAAAAGGCGCCATCATCTACGCCAAAGCCGCCAACACGGAATATAACGGCCGCCCGGTGCCGGCGATTCGCGGCGGCTTCGATGAAAATTCCCGCGGCGCCAACCGGCCGACGAAAATTTTTGTTTCCACCGAGGGCTACCAGCGCAGCACCTGGGCCGGCAATCCCAGCGACGCCTATGACACGACGCGCGCCGCATCGCTCGGCTCCAGCTCCGGCCCGGGCGTTTCCGTCAGCACGAACCTGGTGATGTGCGCGCTCTGCGAGGAAACCAGCATGTCCTGCCGCGGTCCGTCGAATCACAATTCCGTGGCCTTGATCCTGCCGCACAAGTCGCTGATCTCATTTCTGGGCGGAGCGATCGGTGCGGACATTTACCTCGATCGCGCCGGAATCATGTGCCGCACCGTGAAGGATGCGGCCAAAGTGCTCGACGCGCTGAGAGATCCCACCAACGGCTATTACGATCCGCGGGATATTTTCACCACCGTCCCGCGCTCCAGCGTCCTGGCCGCCCCGTATGCCGCGAGCGCGGCTTCGACCGGCGCGCGCGGCTCGCTGCGCGGCATGCGCATCGGAATCATTCGCGAATCGATGCTCACCTTCCCGGGCATCAAGGCCGACGAACCCATCACGCAGGCCGCCGCGAAGGAAATCAAGGCCACGCTCGGCGATGATCTCGGCGCCACGCTGGTGGAGTCCGTCGACCCGCTGTGGCCCGGCGATCCCGGCATGGAAAAAATGAAGCCGTCCTACACCGACGCGCTTACGCAACTCGTCCCGGTATTTTTTCCGGACATCCTCTACCGGCTCACCGCCGCGGGCCAGCCGCAATTTCCGGAGTTCGCCGCGAAAATCAAGCCCACCGAATTTGCGCCGGGAAAAATCTTCGGCTCCGGCACCATGAAGCCGATCGATTACATGGTGGAGCTGGCCGAGGGCCGCGTGCCGGTGCCGAGAAATTTGAATATTCGCGCCATCGAGGAGGTTGTTGAGTCCAACGCGTTCACGTTTCACTTCAATCAGTACGCCTTGCGCCGCGCGGCGGACTGGAAGGCTCGCGGCTACGTGGAAACGCTGACCGATTTCGCCAAGCTTAACGCCCGCTCAAAATTCTGGGGCGACGATCAGCGCGCCGCGTTCAAGGATTGGGAAGAGATGGATGACATGCGCCAGAAGCTCGGCGAGCGCCAGGGCATCGACGAACACATCATGATGCGCGAGCTGCTGCGCCGCGTGGAGATGAAAGTGATGTACGAAAATCATCTCGACGCCGTGGTTCGCCTGCACTACTCGCTGCCGCCCGGCAAGATCGGCCTGGCTGCCCAGCCGCGTCCGCCCGACGACGTGCGCGGAGAGCTGCGCATGGGCCCGTTTGCGGGCGTCACCGAAGTGTTGATTCCGGCGGGGTATGTTCGCACGGCGTACGATCCCGTCTTTACGTTGAGCGCGGACAAGAAAAGATATATTCCGACCAACAACAACACGCCCACGGAACTTCCGGCGCCCGGCCTGCCATTCTCGCTGGTGTTCCGCGCGGAGCCGGGAAAGGAAGATGTCATCCTGAAAATCGCGTCGGCCTACGAAGCGGCTTCCAAAAGGCGCGTGCCGCCGCCGGCGTTTGGTCCGCTGCCCGGCGAGCCATGAGCGCGGGCCCCGGCGGAGCAGTCGGCTACCCCAATCGAGCTTGGTATTGGTCGTCGGTGACTTTTTCCAGCCAGTCGACGGCTTTGCCCTCGAGCTGCTCTTGAATCGCGATGTGGGTCATGCCGGTGGTCAGAGCGGCGCCGTGCCAGTGCTTCTCGCCCGGTTCAAACGAGATCACGTCACCGGGCCGAATTTCCTCGACCGGGCCTCCCCAACGCTGCGCCCGTCCACAGCCGGCAATCACGATCAGGGTCTGGCCCAGCGGGTGGGTGTGCCAGGCCGTCCGCGCGGCGGGTTCGAACGTGACACTCGCGCCGAACGCTCGCGCCGGACCTTCGGGGTGAAAAAGGGGATCGATTCGTACCGCGCCGGTAAAATATTCGGGCGCTCCCTTGCCGGAGGGCTGTGAACCACTTCTCCTGATTTCCATTTTGCGCTCCAGTGATGCTGATCTGTTTTTTTGCGAACGTGATTCAGACACTCTAGCAATCCAGGCGTGGAAGGTCGAGCCGCACGAATTTGACGCCGCGAATTGCCCAGACTACCATTCGCCACGCTATGCCGGAAACTTCTCCGCGCCGTTATCTTTTTCCCACGCTGCTGGCCTGCTTTTTTTTGTCGGGCGCGGCCGGACTAATCGACCAAGTGGTGTGGAGCAAGGCGCTCGGACTGATCTTCGGGCACACGGCGTATGCGGTGGCGACGGTGCTCGCCGTATTCATGGCCGGACTGGCCGCGGGCAGCGCATGGATCGGCGGGCGAAGCGAGCGTTCGCAAAAGCCCATCGCGCTATATGCCTGGCTGGAATTCGGTGTGGCGGCGACCGCTGCATTTTCTCTTTTGGGGCTTGCCGCCGTTCGCGCGGCGTACGTGGCCGCGTATCCGCATGCTTCGGGCAGCGCCGGCATTCTGTTGCTCTTGCGTTTTGCAGGCTCGGCGCTGGTTTTGTTTCTTCCCACATTTCTGATGGGCGGCACGCTGCCGGTGCTGGTGCGGGGAGTCACCCGGACCGCGGCGGATTTGGGAGCGTGGGTGTCGCGGCTCTACTGGATCAACACCGCGGGAGCGGTAGCTGGAACGTTTGCGGCCGGATTTTTATTTTTGCCGGCGCTGGGCCTGCGGCTGACGCTGGCCATCGCGGTGACGCTGAATCTTGCCGCGGGAATACTGGCGTTGGCGGCCGGGCGCGAACAGAGCCGCCAAGCAACGTCTCCTTCCCATGCGCCGGAATTCCCGGAGAACGCGCAGGCCCCCGCTGGCTCTTCATTTTCACCACCCGCGCCATCTACATTCTTGCTGGTCTCGTTTGCCATCGTCGGCGCGACCGCCATGTCCTACGAGATTGGCTGGACGCGGCTGCTCTCGACGCAACTGGGCAGCTCCACTTACGCGTTCACATTGATGCTGGGAACGTTTCTCACCGGAATTGTCCTGGGCAGCGCGCTCTTTGAGCGATGGAGCCGCCGGCGCGTTCCGGACTCGCGGACTTTCGCCGCTACGCAGACGCTTACGGCGCTCGCAGCGCTGGCCTTCCTGATATTTTTCACTCGTCTGATTGAAGTGCTTCCGCCGATCCTACGCGCCACGCACGAATCGTTTCGCGGCCTGGTGCTTGGGCAGCTCGTCACCAGCGCGCTGGCCATGCTGCCCACCGCGGTGATTTTCGGATTTAATTTTCCGGCGGTGGTCGTGCTGATTGCCGGACCTCGGCCGGAGGCCGGAACCGGCGCGGGCGCCGCCGTGGGCCGCGCTTATGCCTGGAACACGCTGGGCGCGATCGTAGGCGCGATCGCCGCCGGCTTCTGGCTGATGCCGCGCCTCGGAAGTTTTCACTTGCTGGCCGCGACCGCCGGTGTGAACCTCGTGCTCGCCGCCGTGATTTCCCTGGCGTCCGAGCAGCGGCAATCGCGAAGAATCTTCGCGGTAGCGGCAAATTTACTTCTGCTCGCCGCCGCCGGCTTCATCGGCTTTTCCAGTTATTTCAACGATCCCGCCGTAGCGTCGTTCAACACGCTGATGTACTGGAATCTTTATGACCGCCCGCTGACGCTGCGAGAAAACGCGCACGCGCTGGACATCGTCTATTTCCGCGACGGCCTGAATGCCAACATCTCCGTGGCCCGCACCGACGATTACGTTGCGCTGCGCACCAATGGAAAAGTGGACGCCTCAAATCATGACGCCACGACGCAGCTTCTGGTCGGCCATCTTGGCGCTCTGGCGCATCCGCCGCGGCGCGTGCTTCTCGTGGGCTTTGGCAGCGGCATGTCGGCCTCCGCGCTCGTCGGCTATCCGGAACTGGAACGCCTGGACGTGGTGGAAATCGAGCCGGCCGTGGTGGCCGCGGCGCCGCTGCTTGCTTCGCTCAATCGCGGCGTGCTGAGCGATCCCCGCGTGCACGTTACCTTCGATGACGCGCGCAATTTTCTTTTCACCACACGCCAGACCTACGATCTGATTATTTCCGAGCCGTCCAATCCGTGGATTGCCGGCGTCGCCACGCTCTTCACGCGCGAATTTTATGCGGCGGTGCGCCGCCGCCTCGCGCCGGACGGCGTCTTCGTGCAGTGGATGCAGGCCTATTCGCTGTACCCCGACGATCTGCGCATGCTCTTCGCCACTTTTCTTTCCGAATTTCACGGCGCGACGGTGTGGCACGGCGACGCCCCGGACATGATCGTTATGGCGCCCAGCCCACCTTCCGCGGAAATTCTTCAGCGCACGCGGAATTTATTTCAGCAGCCCCGTCTGCGCGCGGATTTTCAGCAGTTGGGCATGGAAGACGCTGCCGGCCTCTTCGGTTTCTATCTTCTGGATGACGCCGGGCTGCGAACATTTTCCGCCGGCGCGCAGATTAATACCGACGACCGGACGCTGCTGGAGTATCATGCGCCGCGATCGCTGCTGGTACACGGCCTCGAGGACAAGAACCGCGACGCGATTCTTCGCGAACAAAGCAACCCGCTGCCGGATGATTTTCCGCCGGGAGAGCGTGACGCTGCGCTGGCCGCTTCCGCTGCAACCTCGGTCAACCAGGACGATGCCGACGGCGCCGACCGCTTTTTGCTGGCGCTCGATAACCGCCCCGTTTCCGCCGCCATTGAGACCATTCGCGGGCGCGCGGCGCTGGCACGCTCCAATTTCCAGACGGCGTTTCGCGCTTTCGACGCTGCGCTGGCCATCGATCCGAATTCCCTCGAGGCTGCGTGGGGACACGCCGAAGCCAACCGACACTTCGGCAACAACGAAAAGGCGCGCGGGGAATTGCAGCAAATCCTCGCGCGCGATCCCGGAAATTTACCGGCGCTGGCATCACTCTCTAAACTCGACTTGGATTTTTCGCGCTGGACGGAAGCCGAAGAGTTGCAGCGCCGTGTCATTCGCGGCAACGACCGCGGCGACGCCCCGGGCGACTCTCGCGGCGATTTCCGTGGCGATTTCCGTAGTGGGGCCGCGGCGGCCGCGCGCGCGCAACTCGCCGAAATTTTGCTACGCGAGGAGAAACTGGACGATGCGCGAAACGCCATGCTGGATTGCCTGGCTGTGGATCCCTACAACTATCAAACGCAGCTCAATCTAGGCGAAATGCTGGCCAAACAGAAAAACTGGGTGGAAGCGCGCCGGCATCTGGAATTCGTGATGCGCTATTTTCCGGACGAGGATGCCGGGATCTATCCGCTCCTGTATCAAGCCGACCAGGCGCTGGGCGATCCGCGCGCCGCCAGGAGAGCAGTGCGCTTTGGCCTGCGGCTTTTCCCGGACAATTCGGAATTGCAGCGCTTGAATTTGATGCAAGGCAGGACAGGCTTCCACCTGTCATTTCTGGGTTGGTAAAAAAACTCAAAGCGTTGTCATTCTGAGCGAAGCGAAGAATCTCTCTTCGATTTCGGCGACGGCAAAGAAACCAGGAGAGATTCTTCGCTTCGCTCAGAATGACAAAAAAAAGGGCCGCCGCAGCGGCCCTTTTTCATGAATCAGCGACGCGCGGAAGCGCGCCGGTTGTTAGTTCGCTTTCGCGGAAGCCGCGATGGCCTTCGGTGCGCTGAGGTAGCCCGAAATAGTCTTGTCGGTCACCTTGTTCACCACCAGTTCCATCGGCTGGCGCGATCCGCCGGCGTAGAAGTAGACCGGTTCGTT
>Ga0209168_10000440_pt1 | contig 40899 bp, 36 predicted proteins | sample Coa_R1_FD_187156 | JGI IMG/M metagenome (GOLD analysis project Ga0209168, IMG submission 187156) | Surface soil microbial communities from Centralia Pennsylvania, which are recovering from an underground coalmine fire - Coalmine... | ecosystem: Environmental > Terrestrial > Soil > Unclassified ...
AGGCGCTGGGCATCAATGCCGAAAAAAAAGTCTGATAGACGCGCACGGCAAACAGCAAGGTGCGAGCGGCGAGGCTCAAGTTTTCGGGCCGCTGCTGCGGATGCCGCGCAGCAGGCGCAGCAGTTCCGCTTCCAGCGGCGCGAACTCCGCCGTCGCCACTGAACTCTTCGGATGAATGACGATGTCCCATCCCGCAGGAATCTCCGTTCTGTTGCGCCGAACAATTTCACGAATGCGGCGGCGAATGCGGTTGCGCACCACCGCCCCGCCCAGGGCTTTCTTGACGCTGATCCCGAAGCGGCTGGCGCGCCCGGCCGCGAGCGGCTCTGAGGTAGCCCTATGCGTAAGCTCCCGCCCGGAAGCGTCGTTCGGAAGCGCAGTGTGCGCGCGGAAGAAAACGGAAAATTGGGGGCTCGAGCGGCGGTGTCCCGCGCCGTAAACGGCTTCGTATTCCACACGCTTCAGCAAACGCATGGCACGGGGAAAACCCTGCCGCGGCTCGTCCAAATCGCGATCTCTAGATGGGCGTGAGCTTATGGCGTCCCTTTTTGCGTCGGGCCGCCAGAACTTTGCGGCCGCCTTTTGTCTTCATGCGCGCGCGAAAACCATGCGTCTTGTGGCGACGGCGCACTTTCGGTTGAAACGTGCGTTTCGGCAAAGAAATCTCCCCTTCAGTCTCGACAATTGGACCGAATCAAAACGTCTAGTGTAGTCGAGGCTGGAAGGGCGGTCAAGGATGAGGGAATCGAAGACCGGAGAATAGACTGGGAGGGAGCGCACATCAATTCGCTTTGTTGTTCATCGATCAAGACCGCGCATTCGCCGCGGCTTAGCATCGGTCAAGCGACTTCGCTATACTAGCGTCCCCTGTCATCCAGAAGGGAATCATCCAGTCTTCGCTGCCGAGGAATGCCGCAAATGATTCTAGGACGGCGCGGAATCGACACGAGGGTGCGGCTTCGCCGGTTCGGGAAATGGTTTAAGCGTAAGGTGCTACACCAGGAGTGGATGGCCGACGCCTTTGCCAGCCCCGCGAAGCAGGGACGCCTCTTGTCGGACAAGGTGCGCTGCACCGGTTTCCGCGAAGCGATTCTGCGCACGGTCAAGCCGGGAGATACCGTCGTCGATCTGGGAGCGGGGACCGGCTTGCTCTCCTTTTTCGCGCTGCAGGCGGGCGCCCGCCACGTTTACGCCATTGAATTGAGCCGCATCTCGGAAATCGCTCGCGAACTGATCGATGCGAATGGATTCCAAAAACAAATCACCGTCATCCCCAACATTTCGACGAAAGTCCGTTTGCCTGAACGGTGCGACGTTCTGATTTCTGAAACTCTCAGTTCCTTTGGCTTTGATTCGGAAAACATCATTGAGTCTATTACCGATGCCCGCAAGCGATTCTTGAAGCCGGAAGGACGCATCATCCCCGAATCCGCCCAGACCCTTCTGGTGCCGTTTTCATCGGACGATTTTGGCGTGGGAAGTATTCCCCAACCTTTTTATGGCCTGAATTATCAGCCGTATCGAAAGCAATTATTCGACCAGCCGTTCTTGATGAGGGCGTCGGGCGAAGCCTTCGTGGAACTGAGCGCGCCGGCGGTTTGCCATAAGCTTGATTTTTCGAGGGATTCGCAAATCCCAGGAAAATCGATTACCCCTTTTCGAATCAGCAGAGATGGCCGACTCGATGGCTTTCTGGGATGGTTTGAGGCGCAGTTAGCTCCGGGCGTGGCGATCGGAAATTCGCCTTACCTGCCGCATAACAATTGGTGGCAACTTTACTTTCCAGTTCTCGATCAATCCGATGTTCGAGCCGGCCAACTGATTATTCTCGAACTCGAACCCAAAACGATCGCTGACGAAATCAAGTGGTCGTACACCGTAAGGTCGCTGGAACGATAGGTCTAAGCCGCAGCCTGCCGGTACCCAGCCGCACGACGAACACCAGAAGATTTGGTACCTCAACTTCGGTGAACCTTGACATAATGAGGCCGATGCCGCGGGCTTCCGAAAACGAAACTGTCCGAGGGATGCCTCCGGAACTCGAACTGGTCATCCGCTCAACACGCGCGAAAAACCCGGAAAATGACAATCAGATTCGCGCGCTCCTCAACAGGGGATTGAACTGGAGCGAGGTGGTGGCCTGCGCGAATCAACATAAGGTCGCGCCCCTGGTGCAGGAGCGTGTTGCGGATCTGGACACTTCCGGGATCGCAGCCGATCAGAAGCACCGTTTGATGGAGCTGGCTCGCGATACCGGTATCAGCAACTTCGCGTACATGGGCGAGATGCTCTGGCTGTGCGGGGTGTTTGAAGCCGCAGGTGTTCCGGCGATTCCATTTAAGGGACCGGCGCTTGGCTGGCTGGCCTATGAAAACTTCACGCACCGGACTTGCGTGGATCTCGATTTTGTATTGCCTCAGCGCTACATTCCGGAGGCGATTGCCGCGCTACAGGCCAGGGAATATACGCCACAGTTCAATCCAATCGAGGCGCAAGCCCGTGAGCGCGGCCCCGCTCCGGGCCAGTACCTGTTTACGCCGGTAGGCCGGCGCCGGTCTGTGGAACTTCACACCGAGCGCACCCTCCGTTATTTCTCGCGCCCGCTGAATCTGAACGAGATGAATTCGAGGTTGGTGGAGTTGGAAATCGGCGGGCAGAAAATCCGCACTTTCTCGATCGAGGATCTGCTGGTGATGTTATGCGTGCACGGCGCGAAACATTTCTGGGAGCGGCTCTCCTGGATTGTGGATATCGCGCAGTTGGTGACGGTGCAGCAAGTGAACTGGGAGTTTCTTCTCGCAATCGCGGCGCGGATGCAGTCCACTCAGGTACTTTTGCTGGGCCTTTCTCTGGCGCACGAACTGGTGGGAGCGCCGCTGCCGCCGACCGTCCTCGAACGCATCCGCGGGAACTCTCAGGTTCAGTGGCTGACCGGAAAGGTGCTTGAACAATACTCGGGGACGTCGTATCCCGGCGCCGGCGTTTGGGCTCGAGCCATATTCCGGGTTCGATCGAGCGACGGACCGTGGCAGGGATTGCGACAACTGGTTCGCTTGAGCCTGAGCCCAACCGAGAGCGACCGCCAGAAGATCCGGTTGCCGGCAGTGCTTTCTCCTCTCTATTCGCCGGTGCGGTTATTGAGACTGCTTGGAGAATACGGTTTGGGGCTGCGTCGAAGGGTGAAGACGGATCTCGCCGCATACGAACCGACGCCGCCGGAGGTTGTTGATCAGGTGCTTCGTTTCGCGAAGCTCTCGGCGAGAGATGTTCTGTACGATTTGGGATGCGGCGACGGACGAATCGTGGTGGCGGCAGCGGAGAAATATGGAATTCGAGCCGTGGGTGTGGACATCGATCCTGCCCGGATCGCGGAAGCTCGCGCGAATGCCCGCCAACACGGTGTCGAGAAGCACGTCGAGTTCGTGTTAGCCGATGCTAGAGATGTGGATGTGTCCGAGGCAACGGTGGTCAACCTGTATCTCAAGCAGTTCGGGATCCTGAGGCTCGTCGAGCGATTGCGCTCGCAGTTGCGTTGCGGCTCCCGAGTGATCTCCCGCTCTTCTCCGATCTATGGCTGGACTCCGGATCATACAGAGAAACACGTCTCCGCGAATGGGATCCCGAGCATGCTTTACCTGTGGACCATTAAGGAAGCGGATAAAGAAACGGCGGTGGAGCAGGATGCCGCGGGAGAACTGCGCCATCAACATAAAGCCGATGGTTGAAAGGCGACGTCCGGACCATTTTTCTTCGGCTTTGACGAGTACATGAATCGGGAATTCATGCTGGGAATTTAGTTGCGCCCAGCCTGTGATTCGTAGCAGATTATCCGCGGATGCCTGAGGGATTTGCTAGTCCCGCATGGAAATGGCCGGCCGCGATCGTAGCGATTGTGGCCGCGGCCTGGCTCTGCTATGGGGGAGGCAAGCATGCCCTGGCAGCGCACTACGCTGCGTCGCCGAATTTTGAAAATTGGGTGCGCGCCACGCGCATCGAGCCCAACAACGCGGACACGTGGTACCGCCTCGGTCGATTCCGCCAGCTCGATTTTGACAACGAAGATCTTCCCCTAGCCATTTCCTACTACCGCCGCGCGGTTCAACTGAATCCCAAATCGCCGTACTACAAACTCGATCTGGCCAGCGCCCTGGAAACGGCCGGCAACAATGACGAAGCGGACAGCCAGTTCCGCGCGGCGCAGGCAGCCTATCCGATTTCCGCAGAGGTCGCGTGGAAATATGGCAATTTTCTGCTGCGGCAGAACCGCCTCACTGAAGCCTATGCGCAAATTCACCGCGCAGCGCTGGTCGATCCGAAACTGATTCCTTTTGCGGTTTCGCGCGTCTGGCATAGCGACCCCAATGTGCACCTGTTACTCGATCAGGTACTGCCCGACACTCCGGAGGCCTATTCCGACGCGGTAGCATTTCTCGCCGGTGAGCAAAATCCCACGGCCGCCGTGGAAGTGTGGAACCGCCTGATCGCGAAAGATCCGCATACGGACTGGAAGCGCGCGTTCGCCCTCACCGATATGCTGGTGGCTCAGGAAAAGTTTGACGAGGCGGGAAAAGTGTGGCGTCAGGCCAGCGGGATCGATCCGCGCTCCGAACCGGGATATTCCGGAAATTCGCTGGTGTTCAACGGCGGGTTTGAGGACGACATCGCGGGAGGGGGCTTCGACTGGCGGCAAACCGACGCCGAGGGAGCCGCGTTCGACTACGATACGGAGGAAAAACATTCGGGCAACCGCTCGGCTCGGCTGAGTTTTGACGGGACAAAGAACATGGACTACACCGGCTTATTTCAATGGGTCCTGGTTGCTCCCAGCACTCGTTATCGTTTTCAGGGATTTCTGCGTAGCGATCAGATTTCCACAGAGAGCGGAATGCGCTTTGAAATTTTCGATCCCAAAAGCCCAAAGGATCTGGACGTCCTGACTCAGAACGAAACGGGGACTCTCCCGTGGACCATGGAGCAGGCAGATTTCACCACCGGGCCGCAGACGCGCTTGATTATCATCCGGGTCGCGCGGAAACCGAGCCAGCGCTTGGACAACAAACTGCGCGGCACGTTGTGGATTGACGATGTGACTCTCGTGCCGGTCGGCGGCAAGTAAGGGGATGGCGATCTTCGTACAGAAACTCAAATGAGCTTTGTACGCACGGGCATCTGCATATTGGTCGCGTTCGCTGTGCTTGCGCACGGCGCCGTCGAGCCCTGGTCGGAAGCAGTCCTCGAAATTGGCGCCGCGATTCTGCTGCTGGTCTGGGCGTTGCAGGCCATCACTATCCCTGACGCAAAACCCGTATGGAACCCTCTTCTCTGGCCACTGTTTGGTTTTTGGCTGGTGGCGGCTTTCCAGTTGCTGGCGGGGCAGTCGGCGGTTCCATTCCTGTCGAGAATTGAACTGTTGAAATTCTCGGCGTTGCTGGCCCTGTTCTTCCTCTGCATACAGTCTTATCGAACACGGTCCCAGTGGCGCAACTTCGTCTGGTTTCTGTTGAGCCTCGGTTTCGGCGTCTCCCTGTTCGCCATCCTGCAGCATTTCACATTCAACGGAAAACTATACTGGGTGCGCGAGTTGCAGTATGGCGGCATTCCGTTCGGCCCCTACGTGAATCGAAATCACTTCGCGGGATTGATGGAGCTGCTGATTCCGCCGGGCTTGGCGATACAAATTCTTGGCGGCGAGCGGCGGGACCAGGTGCCGCTGATTACGCTGTTCACGCTGCTGCCCATAGGGGCGCTGTTCCTATCGGCATCGCGCGGCGGAATCATCAGCTTTCTGGCAGAGGTTGGATTTCTGGCCATTTTGATTCTGGCGCGGCGCCGAGAAAAAAAAGTGCTGGTGCCCGCCGCGCTGGTGTTGATGCTGGCCGCAATTTTGGTCTCGTGGCTGGGAATCGGCGCGGCGCTCGACCGCTTCGCCACATATAAAAAGCTGGAGACCAGCGAAGGCCGCCGCGTAGAAATGCTGCATGACAGCTTGCGCATCTTCCAGTCGCATCGCATCCTGGGAACCGGGCTGGGCACGCTGCAGGAAGTCTTTCCGCAATACGAAACGGTCTACGACGGACTGGTTGTCAACCACAGCCATAACGATTACGCGGAAGCATTGGCGGAAACCGGAGTGGTTGGCGGTCTCTGCGGCCTGGCGTTTCTGGTCTTGTTGTTCTGGAATTCGTGGAAAATACTGAGCGCGGAGGGGGAATCGCGAGGGTTCGCGTACCATGCAGGCGCTTTAGTCGCATGCGTCGGGCTCCTGGTGCACGCCGGAGTGGATTTCAACTTTCATATTCCCTCCAACGCGCTGATTTTCCTGTTGCAAGCGGCGCTGGCGACGTCGGTATTTCCAGCCTTGCCCTTGCCGCGAAGGAGTTGAAGCGCCTCCTGCTCTCCAAGTGAGGATTTTCCCGCGCCGGACTTTCCCATCGCGCGGAAATCTTAGCGAACCTGCGTCGCCGGCTCGACGAACCCTCGAAGAAAGACAGCGGCCGGGCGCCGGGAACGGTGTACCGTTCAGGAACATTTAGGTTTTTCATCAACAATTACGCTTGACTGCCCAAAAGAGCCTGTATAATGGCTGGCGCGTGGGGGATCTATCTTGAGTTACTTACGATCGCAGGGCGCAGTGCGCCCCGTTCTGTATTTGTCTAGCCAGATGGCTCTGATTCTACTTCTGGCCGTGCCTTCCGTTTTCTCTCAACAACAAAAGCCGGTCAAACCGGCAACGCCGACAGGTGCGTCCGACAACGCCAACAAGCCGATTGGCGTCGTTGCCGCTGAAACCAACGCGCGAATCGCGCAGCTGGCCCAAGCGTCTGACATCAAGCAAGGCGAATACCTGATCGGAGCCGGCGACTTGATGGGCGTGGAAGTCTTCGATGTTCCCGAGCTGTCCCGCGAAGTGCGCGTCGACGACTCGGGTTACATCGCACTGCCGCTCATGCCGACCAAAGTGAGGGCTGCAGGACTCACGCCGTACCAACTGCAGGACAAGCTCGCCGAGTTGCTGCAAACGAACGGACTGGTAACCACACCGCAGGTTACGGTTACGTTGAAAGAGCAGCACAGCCAACCTATTACGGTCATCGGAGCAGTCAAGAATCCGTTGGTGATTCAGGCCACGCGCAGGATCACTTTGTTGCAAGCTCTCTCTCAGGCTGGAGGAATCGCCGAGGAAGCGGGCAGCACGGTGATTGTGACCCGCTCCGCATCGGATCCCACGGAATCCGCGTCGGTGGATGCACCCGCGGCGCCAGCTGCCCCGCAGACCTACACCATCACGCTCGCGGACGCATTGGAATCGGGAGACGCGCGCTTCAATATTCCTCTGGTTGGCGGCGACGTGGTTTCGGTTCCTCGAGCCGGAATTATTTATGTCGTGGGAGCGGTGGCGCGGCCCGGCGGTTTCATGCTGCAAAACGATCAGGACCGCATGACCATGCTGAAAATGTTGTCACTCGCGGGAGGTACGACCAACACAGCCAAGGCTAGGAACGCGGTCATCCTTCGCAAGAATCTGGACACCGGACAACGCGACCAGGTTCCAATTGACTTGAAGAAAGTGATGCAGTTGAAGACCGCGGATGTTCAAATGGAACCCAACGACATCCTTTTCGTGCCTGACAGCAACGGATTGAAGGCCTTGCATCGCGCCGGCGAAGTGGCAATTTCTCTGACCACCGGCATCGCCATTGTTGCCGCGGGCCACATCTAGTTTTGTAAGAGCGCAGTTTGAACCTGTTTAAACCTTGGAGCTTGTGAAGATTCTATGGACGAGACAAATAATTTAGCTCCTCGCGAGCGCGCGAACCCCAGTCCTCAGGAAGCCCTGCAGCCGCGTTCTCCGTTCCTCGCGCTGGATCTCATGCCGCGCGAACCGCACCTGCTCGACTATCTGTTGGTTCTGCGCAAGCACCAATGGCTGATCACCTTTTTCCTGCTGGCCGTGGTGTCGATTGTCACCATCGCCACCTTCCGCATGCGACCGATCTATGAAGCCACGGCGCGCGTCGAAGTGGACCGCGACACGCCCAACGCATTTCGCTTTAACGAAGGGGAGCAGGGAGACGATTTCGGAGATCTCGAGGATTACATCGTCACGCAATCCAAAATTCTGCAAAGCGAAACGCTGGCCATGCAGACGGTGCGGTCCATGGGACTTGACCATCTTCCACAATTCGGCGGCCAGCCTGGAAAGAACGACAAGCCCGTGGCCCTGGGCAGCGATGCCGCTCTGCGGCGCCCGCCCGCTCTGGGCGCATTCCTCGGCGGCCTGAGCGTGAAGCGCGTACCGAACTCCCGCCTGCTGGACGTAACCTTCGAGACCACCGATCCCGTCCTTGCCGCCAAAGTGGTGAACGCCCATCTGAATAACTTCATCGAACAGAACTTCCGCAGCCGCTTTGAGGCCGCCACGCAGGCCTCCAATTGGATGGCTGGGCAATTGAACGAAATGAAGATCAAGGTGGAAAACGCCGAAGACGCCCGCCTGGAATATGAGCGCGATAACCAGATCTGGACCATCGACGAAAAAAGCGACATCAGCTCGGAAAAACTTGGAGAACTCGAAAAGCAACTGACCGAAGCCCAGGGAGACCGCATCACCAAGGAAGCCGTCTACCAGTTGGCGCAGTCAGGAAATTATGACGCCATCGCCGCCGTCCGTGAAAGCGCGGTCATCCAGGACATTCTGAAGCAGCAGACCACGCTCAGCGCATCGTACACCGATGCGGTCGCCCAGTACGGGCCGAAGTTCCCCAAGGTCATGCGTATTCAGGCGCAACTGAAGGACCTCGATCAGTTGATCTCCCGGGAAAAAATGAATATCGGCAACCAGGTGGAGGCCGATTACCGCGGCGCGCGGCAGCGCGAATTGCTTCTTAAGGAAGCGCTTGACGAACAAAAGGCGCAAGTGAACCAGACGGCCGAGAAACTCGTCCAGTACAACATTCTGAAGCGCGAGGCCGACACCAATAAACAGTTGTACGACGGCATGCTCCAGAAACTAAAGGAAGCCGGCATCACCGCCGGGCTGCGCTCTTCGAATATTCGCGTCGTGGATCCCGCGCTAATTCCCAGCTATCCTTCGCGCCCCAACAAAACGCGCAATATTCTGCTGAGCATCATGGTCGGATTCCTTGGCGGTGTCGGCCTGGCGCTTCTGCGCGAGTATCTCGATAACACCGTGAAGACTCCAGACGATATCGAAACACTGGCGCGACTGCCTTCGCTCGCCGTTGTTCCGGCGCTCTCCAACTCCAGCAGCAAGCATCGCGGCCGTTTTTCCAAGTTCCTGAAGACAGCGGTGGTGACGTCCAAGGAGGGCCGCGCGGAGTTGATTTCGCACAACATGCCGCAGTCGCAGATGTCTGAAGCGTTCCGCGCCCTGCGCACGTCATTGCTGCTTTCGCAGGCCGATCATCCGCCTCAGGTGATCTTGATGACCAGCGCATTGCCGCGCGAGGGGAAAACCACCGCCGCGGTGAACTTGGCCGTGACTCTGGCTCAACTTGGCGACAAGACGCTGCTGGTAGACGCCGACTTGCGCAAGCCCGGCATTAACCGGGCGTTGAGCCTGGTGGATGGCAAGCACGCCGGACTCAGTTCGTATCTTGCGGGCGTCTCCTCGCTCGACTTGATCACGGTTCCGCACCCGGCCATCTCCAATCTGGAAGCCATCCCGACCGGACCGATTCCTCCCAACCCGGCCGACCTGCTTTCCTCGCGCCGCTTGACCGAACTGATTGCCGAGCTTCGCGGCCGTTACAAGTTTGTGGTCATCGATTCTCCGCCGATTATGGCCGCGACGGACGCTGTGATTCTTTCGGTGCTGGTGGACGGCGTGCTGATGGTGGTGCGCAGCGGAGAGACTCCCAAGGAAGCGTTCACCCGCACGCGCGACCTGCTGGTCGGCGTGAAATGCCACATGCTGGGCGTGGTCTTGAATGCCGTCGACGCCAGTTCGCCCGACTACTACTACTCGTATCGGTACTACCCCTATTCCTACGGCGGATACGGACGCGAAGAAGATACCCGGAAATCGCGCAAGTCCCGCCGCGCCGAATCCGAATCGCAGCTGGGCCAGGACTAACCGTTCAGGAGGACTTGCTTGGTTTATCTCATCACGGGTGGCGCAGGCTTCATCGGATCTCATCTCGCCGAGCGGTTGCTCGAACGCGGCGATCAGGTCCTGCTGATGGATAATCTTTCGACGGGCAGCATGGAAAATATCCGGCATCTTAAAAAGTATGACCGGATGCATTATTTTCTGGAGCCCCTGGAAAATCGCCAGCTCCTGGCGGAGCTGGTCGACGAAGCCGACGTGATCTTCCACCTGGCCGCGGCCGTGGGCGTGAAACTGATTGTGGAAAGCCCGGTGCGCACGATCGAAACCAACGTCAACGGCACGCAAATGGTGCTGGAAGCGGCCTGCCGGAAACGGAAACTGGTTTTCGCCGCATCGACTTCCGAAGTCTACGGAAAAAACACCAACGTTCCGTTCCGGGAAGATGCTGACCTGGTGCTGGGCCCGACGACGAAAGGCCGCTGGAGTTACGCGGCGTCCAAAGCCCTCGATGAATTCCTCGCGCTCTCGTATTGGAAAGAGAAAAAGCTGCCGGTGGTGATCGCGCGGCTATTCAACACCGTCGGCCCGCGGCAGACCGGACGCTACGGCATGGTGCTGCCGACGTTTGTCCGGCAGGCTTCGGAGTGCGCGCCGATCACGGTCTACGGAAACGGCAAGCAGTCGCGCTGTTTTTGCGATGTGAACGATGCAGTAGAAGCGCTCCTGCGGTTGGCTGCGACCGACAAGGCCGTGGGTGAGGTAGTCAACGTCGGAAACGACCGCGAAATCACCATCGAGGCACTGGCGCTGATGGTGAAAGAGCGAACCGGTAGCGCTTCGCGAATCGATTACATTCCCTACGACCAGGCCTACGAACCCGGCTTCGAGGATATGTTCCGGCGAGTGCCGAGCGTGGAAAAGTTGGAGTCGCTCACGGGATTCCGCCCGCAAACTCCGTTGGCGGAGATTGTGGACCGCGTGGCATCCTATGTCAGCAGCAAGCGCGGCCTGCCGTCCCGTGTGTACGATGTGCCCTCGGTGAGAAGCGAGGGTGAGGTGCTGTCCGAGCAGGTTCGAGCTCGACGCTAACGATGAGTGAGGCGCACTTGAAGTCCACCACTTCACTCTCGGTCATCGTTCCCGCCTACAATGAGCAACATCTCGTCGCGACCAGCCTGGACCGCCTGCGCGTGCTGGGCGAATCCACTTTACTCGAGCGTGTAAAAGTCATTGTCGTGAATGACGGTTCCACGGACGGAACCGCCTCGTCGCTCGAGGAATTTCGTCACTCGCTCGCGGAGACTCCCGCCAGAAATATTGAGTGGATCTTCATACGCCACACGTCGAACCAAGGAAAAGCCGCAGCCATTCACAGCGGATTGGAGCACGCGGATACCGAGCTGACAGTAATTCACGATGCCGACCTGGAATATCACCCGCAGGATCTTCTGAAGATGACCAGAGTGTTCCTGCAGGAGCCGGCGGATGCGGTCTATGGCTCGCGTTTTCTGGCCAGCGAGTACCGCCGCGTGCTCTTCTTCCGGCACGAAATCGGCAACCGCCTGCTGACGCTCATGAGCAACATCGTGTCCGACCTCAACCTGACGGACATGGAGACCTGCTACAAGATGGTGCGAACCGATTTGCTGAAGAGCATACCGCTTGTCGGCAAAGGATTTGCGATCGAGCCGGAGATCACCATCAAGCTGGCCAAGCGCGCCGCCCGGATTTTCGAGGTTCCCATTCGCTACTCCGGCCGGACCTATCAGGAAGGAAAAAAGATCGGCGTGAAAGACGGCTTTCGCGCCATGGGCGCGATCATTCGCTTCGCGTGCTCCGATCACGTTTACGCCGGTGATGAATACGGCAGCCAGATTCTGGGCCGGCTGAATCGCGCGCCGCGCTTTACGCAATGGATGGCCGACGTAATCCGTCCGTACATCGGGCAGCGGGTTTTGGAGATTGGCGCGGGCACCGGGAATCTGACCATGCAGTTGATCCCGCGGAAACTTTATTACGCCAGCGACATCAATCCGCACTATTTGACGTATCTGGAAAATCTGATTCCCGATCATCCGTACCTGCGCGTGGGCTACACCGATGGCGAGAAGCACGATTCCTATCCGCTGCAAGAGAAATTCGACACCGTGATTTGCCTGAACGTGGTCGAGCATCTGGAAAATGATTCTGGAGCCCTGCGAAATATTCTGGATGCGCTCGAAGAAAATGGGCGGGCCATCGTGCTGGTGCCGTGCGGGCCGGGGCTCTACGGAACCCTGGACAAGGTCCTGGGACATTTTCGGCGCTACACCAAATCGCAATTCACGGAACTAGCGGCGCGCGCGGGCTTTCAGTTGGAAGAATTGCTGACGTTCAATCGCTTCGGTTCTCCGGCATGGTGGCTGAACGGGCGTTTGCTACGCCGGAAAACGTTCGGCTTGTGGCAGATCAAGATGCTGAATGTCCTGACCCCCATGGTGCGCGTGATCGACCGGTTCCTGCCGCTACCTCCGCTCTCCATTATCGCGATCCTCAGAAAGCCTTCAGTGAATGCGGCGCCGGAACCGGCACGTTCTCCGCGCACGGAAGCAGCCCTGCACGAGGCGGCGCCGTGAGTACGGCGTCCTCCGCCCTGGTGACCGAGGAAAGAGGGTGCGCGTCAGTTAGCGTAACGCGTTCCCATCTGGCCATCCTGGCGCTGACGTTCATCATCACGCTCCCCCTCGTTAACCCGCTGGTTCATGGCGATGGAGTGGGCTACTACGCATATCTCCGGGCGCCGCTTATCCAGCACGACTTGCGATTCGAAGAGGATTGGCGCCACGCCAACCTTGGTTTCGTGGAATCGCGGGTCGGACCGGACAATCAGTTTCGCCCCGATCAGTACACGGTTACCGGACGCCTCGGCAATCTGTTCACGGTCGGACCTGCGATTCTGTGGACGCCATTTTTCCTGCTGGCTCACGTCACGGTACTGGTGGCGAATGCGTTCGGCGCCAACCTTCCGGCGGACGGTTTCTCGTTTCCCTATCGTCTTCTGGTCGCCTTCGGCACCGCGTGTTACGGTTTTTGCGGAATACTGCTTTCGTACTTGTTGGCGCGCAAGTATCTGGAGTCATCGTGGGCGCTATTGGCCACGCTCGGCGTCTGGGCCGGTAGTTCGCTGCCGGTTTACATGTACTTTAATCCGTTCTGGTCGCATGCCCACTCCGCTTTTATTGTCGCGTTATTTCTGTGGTATTGGGATCGCACCCGCCCTGACCGCTCCTGGAGCCAGTGGCTTCTGCTGGGCGTGATTTCGGGCATGGTAGTCGACGTTTATTTTGTGAATGGGGTGTTCCTGCTGATTCCGCTCGTTGAATCGCTACGGGAATACGTGCGGCATATACGGTTCAGAGATACCGCGGCGATTGTGCGTCAATTCGCGATCAACGCAATGTACCTCGCGGTCTTTTTAGTGATGCTCCTGCCGACGCTGATCACCCGTAAAATCATTTTTGGCGGGATGCTCCGCCTTGGCTCCTATTCATCGCTGGCCTGGAACTGGCATGCGCCCTACTGGCGTTCCGTCCTGTTTTCCTCTGATCACGGTCTGTTGAGTTGGACGCCGCTTCTGGCGTTTGCTCTGCTCGGGCTGTTTCTTCCGTTCGCGGCGGTCCGGCGGATCCAGGGTTACCTGACGCTGGCCGCGCTGGCGTTCTTCTATGTGATCGCCTGCTACCCTTTCTGGGACGGTATGGCCTCCTACGGCAATCGTTTTTTTATTTCTTTAACTCCGGTATTCGTCTTTGGACTGGCGACGTTGATGCAGCGCGTTAGCGGGTTGGTTCGCTCGTTCCGCTTGGCCTATGCAGCACAAGCCTTCGCGGTAGGTCTCTTAGTTCTGTGGAATCTGGCCTTCATTTTCCAATGGGGCACGCATCTTGTTCCCGCGCGCGGAGAAATTTCCTGGAGCGCCATGGTTCACAATCAATTCGTGGAAGTTCCCGAGCGAGTCACCCGCAGCCTGGAGACCTACTTCACGCACCGCGGTGAAATGATGCAGCACATCGAGCAGGAAGACATTGAACAGCAGAAACTCAACGAGAATCACGCGGAGTAATTGAGACGATGGGCGTGAGCCAAACCCAAATCGCGGCAGCCGCAGCGCCCGCCGACTATCCGGTGGTGCGCATTGAAGCGCAACGCGGCTGGCTGGCGCTCGATCTCGGCGAAGTGTGGGCTTACCGCGATCTGGTCTACTTCTTCGTCTGGCGGGATATCAAGGTACGGTACAAACAGACGGTGATCGGTGCCTCCTGGGCCATTCTCCAGCCGGTGTTGACCATGCTGGTTTTCAGTTTGTTTTTTGGCCGGCTGGCCAAAATCCCCTCGGGCGGCTTGCCCTATCCCATTTTTTATTACAGCGCGCTTCTCCCCTGGATGTACTTCGCCACCGCCATGCAAGCCGCCACGAACATCGTGGTGGAAAATCAGCGGGTGATCACCAAGATTTATTTTCCGCGCGTGGTGCTTCCGATTTCGGCGGTCATGGCCGGGCTGGTGGACTTCACCATTTCGTTCGCCGTGTTCCTCGGGCTGATGGCCTATTACCGGATTGTGCCGGGCAGGGCCGTAATCTGGCTGCCGTGTTTTCTGCTGCTGGCAGTGCTCACAGCGCTGGGCGTGGGCCTGTGGCTCTCGGCTCTCAATGCCATTTACCGCGATGTTCGTTACGTCGTGCCGTTTCTGGTGCAATTCTGGATGTTCGCCTCGCCGGTGGCTTATCCGACTTCGCTGGTCCCGGCCAAGTGGCGCTGGCTGTATGGACTGAATCCCATGGCGGGCGTGATTGAGGGATTTCGCTGGGCCCTGACCGGCCATGGAGAGCCACCCGGAATTTTGCTGGCGGCTTCTTCGGCCGCTGTGATTCTGCTGGTGGTCAGCGGGTTGGCGTATTATCACGCTATGGAAGGAACGATTGCGGACGTTGTCTGATTTATGAAAGATATCGCCATTTCCGCGGAAGGCCTGGGAAAGCGCTACCGAATTGGCGCGCTGGCCCGCCAAACGACTATGGGCGAACGGCTCACGCATGCGCTGAAGGCGCCCGCGCGCTGGCTCGGCTCAAAGAACGGAAATGGAGCGGGCGGGCATCGCGATTTCTGGGCGCTGCGTGATGTCTCGCTCGAACTGCGGAGGGGCGAAGTGGTGGGCCTGATTGGCCGCAACGGCGCCGGAAAATCCACGCTGTTGAAAATTCTGTCCCGCGTGACGGTCCCCACTCTCGGACGCGCCGAAATTCACGGCCGCGTAGGAAGCCTTCTCGAAGTGGGTACCGGCTTTCATCCCGAATTGACCGGCCGCGAGAATACCTACCTGAACGGCGCAATCCTGGGCATGGGCCGAAGAGAAATTGATCGCAAATTCGATGAGATCGTCGCTTTTTCGGAAGTCGGTGAATTTATCGATACTCCGCTAAAACACTACAGCAGCGGAATGCAGATGCGCCTGGCTTTTGCCGTAGCCGCGCACCTGGAGCCGGAGACGCTCCTCGTGGACGAAGTCCTGGCGGTGGGAGACATGGCATTTCAAAAAAAATGCCTGGGCAAAATGGGCGAAGTTGCCAGCGGTGGCCGCACCATCGTTTTCGTGAGCCACCAGATCAACCAGATTCGCCGGCTGTGCGAAAAAGTGATCTGGCTGGACCAGGGGACTATTTATCGAACGGGACCGACGGCGGAAGTCACCGGAGCATACGAAGCTTCAATGTCACGCCGCGCGGATGATGTGAATGATTCGGGAAAAGCTCCGGAAGTACGGCATGGCTTTGTGGGCTGGGAAATCGTTACGCCACGCGCGCAAAACCCCAGCTTGCTCACGACTGCTGGACCTTTTTCTGTGAAGTTCACACTCCGGCTGAGTAAGCCGGTTTCCGACGGCAACCATGGCATCGCGCTTTACAATCAGGAGCGGCAGCTGATTTGGGGCTGGTCGAAAAACCATCTTCAGTTGGACGAAGGCACTCATGAATTCCACTATTCCTTCCCAGCGATGCCCCTGCGTCCCGGGCTCTACAACTGGCTGGTGAGTCTTTACGACCACGGCAACCAGGTGGACACGTGGTCATGTGTTCCGGAGATGAATGTGGCCACGCCAATCCATCAGGACCTGCGTGACGAGTGGAATGGGATCCTGAATGTGCCGTGCGAATTTTCGACCTCGCACGGAGTGGTCCATGTTTAGATGGCACCAGCGCGGATGAGTGGCAAATCGTTAGATTACGTCTCAGGTTGCGGTCATTTTAAAGGCTGAATCGAAATGAATTTCGCGAAGGTCCCTCGACGCATAAAGGAAGCCGTTCCTGAGCCGCTAAAGCGGCTCGTGAGGGCGGCTTCGCAGGAGGACAGCTCCCAAAACGGCGAAGTACCTTTGCTGATGCGGCTCGTCAACGAATTTGAGTGCCAGAACTTTCTGGTGGATGCGGGAGCCAACGACGGGATCACCATCTCCAACTCGTTTCCGTTCATCAGTGCCGGGTGGCGAGGCATTTTGATCGAGCCCGCTCCGGCCGTTTTTAAGAAGTTGCAAGCGAATCACGGGCAGCGAAGCAATGTGACGTGCCTTCCGATCGCCTGCTCTGACAAAACCGGAGAGGCCGACTTATACATCGGATCGGATGGGGAAGAGGGTCTGTTATCGAGTCTCTGCGAAACCGACAACGAGTGGTTTCGCCAATCGCGAACATCACAAACGGTAAAAGTCAAGACAGACACATTGAGTAACATTCTTCGAGATCATGACGCGCCGAGTCGCCCTGGCATCCTATTGGTTGATTGCGAGGGAATGGACTATGAGGTTCTTCTCGGATTGGAATTCGCGCAGTTCCGGCCGACGCTAATCGCGACCGAGGAATACGAGTGGGAACCGGCTAAACACGCGGCCAAGTATGGTCTGCTGATCCAGAATAACTACAGCCTGGTACAGAAGGTCGGTTGCAACACCGTGTGGATGGATCGTTCCGCGCGCAGGCGCTAAGCAGCAAGCAAATGGGAGCCGGCAAATTTCGCCAGTCCCGATTTAGCAAAGGCGGATGAAACAAATGGCTGTCGCTAGAGCACAGCAAACATTGCCGGACCCCATTCTGAATCCCGGCCTGAAGAATTTCCTGGAAAGCAATCCGCTGGGCCGCTTGGGGATTCGCGCCGGCCGGCAAATGCGCCAGTGGCTGCGCGCTTTGAGGGATCCGGTCCAGCACAAAATATGGATGCGCCAATGGATTCTCCCGCTGCGAAATCTCGTGGTTTGGAATCGGCCAATCCCCGTTTCCATCGACGGAACCAGTATACGGATGGTGCCGCGAGGAGAGACCGCCGGCGATATTTGGGCGGGACTTCGCTGCGAGACACACGAAGTTTCTTTCATTCTGGACGTCGTCGAGCCCGGAATGACATTTTTCGACGTCGGCGCAAATGCGGGACTTTTCTCGCTGCTCGCGGCAAAGAAAATCGGATCGAAAAACGTATTTGCATTCGAGCCATGTTCCGCCACGTGCGACCTGCTGAGACAGAACCTGCGTCTGAATCATCTTGAAGATGTATTCGTGACCCAGGCGGCCGTCGGAGAATCGGTCAGCGAAGGAGTCTTGCAGGTCAACGCCCGCGGGCGGGACGCTCTGAACACGCTCGGTCAACCGGTGCATCCGTCGAGCGTAGTGGTCGGCCAGGAGAAGGTGCGCATCACCACCATCGACGCTTTTATCGCCGATCATCAGATTCCGCGGGTCGATGTGATGAAAGTCGATATCGAGGGCGCGGAATTGATGCTGTTTCGCGGAGCGCGCGAATTGCTGCGGCGCGAGGACTCCCCGCTGATCATTTATGAAGGGTTTGGATTTCTGACCCGGGGCTTCGGTTATCACCCTGTTGAAATCCTCTGGCTGCTCGAATCGTACGGATTCACCCTTCTTTTGCTGGACGGCGATACCGGGAAGATTTCAGCGCTGGACGCGAATTACCAGTACGATTCCATGGTGATCGCGGTCAAGCCGGGACATCCGGCCTATCAAAGATTGTGCGGAGCCGCGCAATGAGAGTGGCCATCGTCAAACAGGTGCTCGACGTTTTTGGGCCGTGGGCGAGCGTTCGCTGGAAAGATACCACCCCGCGCGGCCTCTTCGACGTCTGGCCGGGACGGGCTACGTTTTGGGAAATGACCTGTTTTCTCAAGGCGGACTGGTATGTGATCCCGCAACAAATTACGGGTGACTACACGAAAGAAGCCGCATTGCAGATTCCCGGACGCGCGGACATGATCGTGCGCAACACGCGCAATGTCGTCGCACCGGAGCAGATTCCGTTCGATCAGTATGATCTGGTGATCAGTTTCGATCCGATCCTCAACGTTCCAGAAACTTCGTGCACGCTGTTCACTTATTTTGTGGTGGAGCATTGGGATCACTTATATAAGGATGCGCAGCGCGGCCCGCACGGCCGCTACGATCTTTTTTTGGCGCATATTCTGGACGCGCCGGAGACCGTCCGGTCGATTCCGCAAACGCTGGCGTTTCCCTATCTGCGCGATCCGGATACCGTCCAGTCGGTTTTTGGCACCGAAAAATTAGACGCGGTGTGGGCGGACTTCCGCACGTTGACCACGCTCGGAATGGCCGAAACTTATGGTCCGTGGGTTTCCACCGGCCACGGAGCAGCCCAGCGCCTCGAAGAAGCCTTGCGCATTCCCGTCCGTTACAAGAGCAGCGTCAACGAAAATCTCTACGGAATTTCCGATCCTCCGGCGTGGGGCGATGCCATCGGATACTTCGAGCAGATGGCTTGCTGCCGTTATTATGTCGCGGTAGGCACCATTGCCGGAGCGGGCCAGGGGATTTGCGATGCGGCGTCCCTGGGGTGCGTATGCATCGGGCAGGAGCAAAAGTCCTATCACCGCCTGATTTGCCACCCGGCCGCGCTTTGCGCCAGCATGATTGAATTGCCGCGCCGGATGCGCGCGATCGCCGCGTCCAGGGATTTACAGAACGAAATCCTGGCCTGGCAGGATGCGGCGTTGCGCGATTCTTTTCAGAGCCGTCCGATGGCGCTGCTGGAAGAGGCGGCCTGCATCAAGAACGGGAGACTCGCGACGCGTGCAGCTTCAAGAGCCTAGCCACGATTGGATCATCAAGGGAGCGACGCGGTGAAGCCCGGCGACATTCTGGTGACCGGCAGCAGCGGCCTGATCGGCTCGGAAGCCGTGGAGTACTTCGACCGCCAGGGCCACTCCGTGGTAGGCATCGACAACAATATGCGCGCCGTATTCTTCGGCGCTCCGGGTGACACCCTCTGGAACCTGGAACGCCTGAAGCGCGCCACGCGGCGTTTCACGCACGCCGCGCTCGACATTCGAGACCGCGACGGCGTCATGAATCTGTTCCGGGAAAAGCGCTTTGATCTGATTATTCACTGCGCCGCCCAGCCCTCGCACGATAAGGCCGCGGAAATCGCCTTCCTCGATTTTGAAGTGAACGCCCTCGGCACCGTGAATCTTCTGGAGGCTGCGCGCCAGCATTGCCGCGAAGCTGCATTTGTTTTCATGAGCACCAATAAAGTCTATGGCGACTCGCCGAACGAAAAACCGCTCCGGGAAACCGCGACGCGCTACGACTATGCCGATCCCGCCGACTATGACGGAATCGACGAAGCCTGCCGCATCGACCGCACCACGCACTCCCTGTTCGGCGCTTCCAAAGTGGCCGCGGATATTTACGCCCAGGAATACGGGCGCTATTTCGGGATGCCGGTGGGAATTTTTCGCGGCGGCTGCCTGACCGGTCCTTCGCATTCGGGTGTCGAACTCCATGGATTTCTTTCTTATTTGATGAAAGTGGCGCTCTCCGGAAAGCCATACACTGTCTACGGCTACAAAGGAAAACAGGTCCGCGACAACATTCACAGTTTTGATGTGGTGCGGGCCTTCGAGGAATTCGCGCAAAATCCGCGGCCCGGCGAAGTTTACAACCTGGGTGGCGGCCGCGCCAATAGCGTCTCCATGTTGGAAGCGATCGCGCAAATCGAAGCGCTGACAACGCGCAAGATCAACTGGACGTATCAGGAGCAAGCCCGCAAAGGCGACCACATCTGTTACATTTCGAACCTGGCAAAACTGAAAAATCATTACCCGGGGTGGGCAGTGACGCGCGATCTGGACACCATCCTGGAAGAAATGGCGGCAACCGAGCGCGAGCATAGCCGCCAAACGGGTGTCCACTGATGGAAAGCAACTGATCGAAAGCAACCGTTTTGTTCTCTATTGCGGTTTCGACTCCGGTTTCAAAAGGCTGACTTCATGAAACGAGCACTGATTACGGGAATCACCGGACAGGACGGCTCCTATCTGGCCGAACTTCTTTTGGCCCATGGCTACGAAGTTCACGGCGTCATTCGGCGCGCCAGCACGTTCAACACCCAGCGCATCGACCACATCTATCAGGATCCGAACGAGGAAAGTCCTCGACTGCGCCTGCACTACGGAGATTTGGGCAGCACCGAATGGATTCTCAATCTGATCTACCAGCTGGCGCCGGATGAAATTTATCACCTCGCCGCGCAGAGTCACGTCAAGGTCAGCTTTGAGATTCCCGAATACACCGGCGACGTTACCGGACTCGGCACCATGAGGATTCTGGAAGCCATTCGCCGCAGCGGAATCAAAACCCGATTTTACCAGGCCTCCAGTTCGGAAATGTTCGGCGCGGCGCCCGCGCCCCAGGATGAGAACACTCCATTTGAACCGCGCAGCCCGTACGCGGTCGCCAAGGTATACAGCTACTGGATGACGCGAACGTACCGCGAAGGCTACGGCCTGTATGCGGCCAATGGAATTCTTTTCAATCACGAAAGCCCGCGCCGCGGCGAAACATTTGTCACTCGCAAAATCACCAGGGGCCTCGCTGGGATTTTGGCCGGGCGCGAGCAGGTTCTGCACCTCGGAAATCTGGAAGCGCAAAGGGACTGGGGCTATGCGCCGGAATACATGGAGGGCGCCTGGCGAATTTTGCAGCAGGAGAAGCCGGACGATTTTGTAATTGGCCTTGGAGAATCGCACTCTGTCCGTGAATTTGTCGAGGAAGCCTTCTCTTACGCCGGACTTGACTGGAGAGATCACGTCAAGATTTCGGAACGCTATTTCCGCCCGCTCGAAGTGCAATCTCTTCGTGCGAACACCACCAAGGCCAAAAAGGAATTGCAATGGCAGCCAAGAATTCACTTTGCTGACCTGGTGGCCATCATGGTGGATGCGGATATGGAAGCAATCGGCCTGCAACCGCCCGGCAAGGGAAGACTGATCCTGGAGAATAAATTGGGCCACTGGCATCAGTGGCATAACTCGGTCAGCAAACTCGTACATGCGCCCGCCGGCCGGGCGTTGAGTTAGACACATGAGCTTCTGGACAAATAAGCGTGTAGTCGTAACCGGCGGAAGCGGTTTTCTCGGCACGTTCGTTGCCGAGAATTTACGCGCCCGCGGTTGTCGCAATCTTTGGCTGCCCTCGAGCAAGGAATATGATTTGCGCGTGGAGCGAGCCGTTACCAAACTCTTTGAAGATACGCGCCCCGACATCTTTATTCATCTGGCCGCCGTCGTCGGTGGAATCGGCGCCAATCGCAAACATCCCGGCCGCTTTTTTTACGAAAACGCGATCATGGGCATTCAGACGATCGAAGAGGCTCGCCGCCGCGGCGTTGAAAAATTTGTCTGCGTAGGAACGGTCTGCTCCTATCCTAAGTTTGCCTCCGTGCCCTTTCGAGAAGATGCCCTATGGAACGGCTACCCGGAAGAAACCAACGCGCCCTACGGCCTGGCGAAAAAAATGCTGCTGGTGCAGTTGCAGTCCTATCGCCAGGAGTACGGCACCAGCGGCATTTACCTTCTTCCAGTCAATCTATATGGGCCGCGCGACAACTTCGATCTGGAGAGCTCCCACGTGATTCCTGCGCTGATTCGCAAGTGTGTCGAAGCGCAGCAGGCCGGTTCCCCGCGAATCGTCGTGTGGGGAACCGGGACGCCGACGCGCGAATTCCTGTATGTGGAGGATGCCGCCGAAGGAATCATCACCGCGGCGGAGCGATACAACGGCGCGGAACCGGTGAATCTCGGTTCGGGCAGCGAAATCAGCATTCGCGACCTGGTGAATCAGGTCACCGAACTCGTGGGCTATCGCGGGGTCGTCGAGTGGGATTCCTCGATGCCCGACGGCCAGCCGCGGCGCTGTCTCGATACTTCCCGTGCCTTGCAGGAATTCGGGTGGAAAGCCCGGGTTCCTTTTCGCGACGGGCTTCAGCGCACCATTGAGTGGTACCTGCAAAATTCGACACAGAAAACCGGCATTGGAGCGGCCTGAACGAATCGACCATGCTGACTTTCATCACATCGCCGAAACCCTTTCGCGGCCACATCGGCGTGATCCAGCGTAACGCCATTCAAAGCTGGAAGCGTGTGCACCCGGATGCGGAAGTGATTCTCTTCGGTGAGGAGGAGGGCACGGAAGAAGCGGCGCGTGAACTTGGCGTCCGCTACCAACCCGATGTGCGCCGCAACGCCCTCGGAACCCCGTATCTGGCGTCGATTCTGGATGGCGCGCGCGAACTCACGCGCAATCCACTGCTCTGTTACATCAACTGCGACATCATTCTTCTTTCGGATTTTCGCGCAGCCCTTGAACAAGCCGTGGCCCAGCAATCAAATTTTCTGATGGCAGGACAACGATGGGACACCGACATCACGGAGCCGCTGGATTTCAGCGCCTCGAATTGGCAGGCGGAGCTGCGGCGGCGGGCGCTCGCCGCGGATAGCCAGCGCGCCCCGCGATGGATCGATTATTTCGTGTTCTCCCGGGATTTGTACGCACAAAAAACTCCCCCGCTGGTGATCGGACGCGCCGGATTCGATAACTGGATGATGTGGTATGCGCGCTCGGTGGGCGTGCTGGTGATTGACGCGTCGCCGGTCGTCATGGCCATTCATCAGAATCATAACTATGCGCATCATCCGGAAGGCGAGCAAGGCGTTTACGACGGCGGAGAAGCGCAGGAGAATTTTTCGCACATGCAGGGCGGACGTTACGCAACCCTGGAAAATGCCACTCACCGCCTCACTCCCGGCGGGCTCCGGCCAAATTATTTTCATTGGGTGGTGCTCGCGCGGCGCAAAGCGAGTGGGGGGCTCAGCTCTGCATGGTTTGCGCTGCTCGGCTTGACGCGCCCTCTGCGTCATCGAGTTGGAATCCGGGCGCGCACCGTCCGAAAAATTCAGAGCGCAAACAAGTAATCAGTTGCCGTGCGGATTCCATCCGCACATCCGGACTTGTTCTCAGATATTTCATGGAAATGAATCACATCCCGCGCGTGACGGTGCTCATCGACACCTACAATCACGAGCGCTTCATCGAGCGCGCGATTGCCAGCGTCCTTGATCAGGACATGCCGATGGACGGCGTAGAAATTCTGGTGGTCGATGACGGCTCGACCGACCGCACGCCGGAGCTGGTTCGCCAGTTTGAGCCGCGCGTCCGTTTGCTCCGTAAGACCAACGGCGGCCAGGCCTCCGCGTTCAATGCAGGCATACCCGAATGCCGCGGCGAAATCATTGCTTTCCTCGATGGAGATGACTGGTGGGCGCCTGGTAAGCTGCGGCGCGTTGTCGATCTCATGGAATCGGATCCTTTCTTGGGAATTGTTGGTCACGCGATTGTTGAATCATCTGAAGACGGAGCGGAACGAACGATCGCGCTTGGCACGCCCGAACGGCTGCGATTGGACTCTGTTCATTCCGCCAAGGCCTTCCGGTTGCACCGGTGCTTTTTTGGCACCAGCAGGATGACGCTGCGGAGCGAGATCGCCCGAAAGATTCTGCCCGTACCGGAAGCCTTAATCTTTGAAGCCGATGAATACATTTTCACACTGGCAAACGCGCTCTCGGACGGATTCATCCTCACCGAGCCGTTGACCCACTATCGTGTTCATTCCGGAAATCTATTTCTGAATTCTGGCGGTAACCGTGAGGGAGAACGCCGCAAGTTAAAGGTCCTCACGGCCCTCGTCGCGGAGCTGCGTCTCGCGCTGCCGGCATGCGGTATGTCGGATGAAGTGGCCGCCCCTATTCTTGAGTTGACCCAGGCGGAGGCCGCACAGCTAAGATTGAAACTGGATGGCGGCAGTAGTTGGAAAACCTATCAAGTCGAAGCCACGATCTATCGGATTCAGCATGGCGATGCTTCGCTACGCCAGCGTCTTTTTCATGAAGCGATGATGCTTCCAGCACTGGTGCTCCCGCCACGCCTCTTTTACGGCGCTCGACAATGGCTGGCATCGCGCCCCTGGTACAAACAAGCGCGTCGGAAACTTTTGCCCGTGCCTGGATTCACGCATGTCCACGCCTCCGAGCTGCAACAGGAAGACGTGATCAGGAGCACCTATCATGAGTAACGCCTCCGACGCACGCGAGATAGCGCTTTCGGCTCACCGCGATTATTACAATGCCGGAGGCTACAACGATGATCGTCTCGCATGGACCCTCTCGACATTTCTTCCCGACATCGCTTCAAAAAAGGTGCTCGAAGTGGGATGCGGCAATGGGGCCATGCTGAACCTGCTGTCCCAAAAAGGCATCGATGCTGTCGGCGTGGATGCCTCTTCTTCCGGAATATCCGTCTGTCACGATCGAGGGCTTCACGCCGAGTGTCTGGACGCCAGCACGGAAGCACTGCCTTTCCCGGATGATTCCTTCGATGTTGTAATCAGCTTGGAGACCTTCGAGCACTTGATGAACCCTCACTATGCGTTGCTGGAGGTCCGTCGTGTGCTGCGTCCCGGCGGGCGCTTCATCTGCAGCGTGCCGAACCCCAGGACAGGACATCCATATCTCTACCCCGGTCTCTTCGAATACTCGAATTTTCGCTCGTTTCTTCTTCAAAATAATTTGTCGATCGAGCGAGTCGTGCCGTGGCAGTGGGCTCCCCGTGAGAGCATCCTTCCGGAGTCGCTGCGGAAATTCAGGTTGTTGCGCAGCCGTCCCGTGGCGGGCGGGATCCGGTACCTGATCGAGAAAACGTATCTAGCCGTGGGAGTATTCCCGGCCTTTAGCTATTGGCTTTGGACGTTTCAGTGCCGCAACGACAAATCGGCGAACCCCGGCATTTTTGATGAAATCTCGCACCAGACCCGGCCCGGCGCGGTGAAGCATTTTTCAATTTCAAGATGAGCGGGCATCAAGATGCGCCGATGACGATTCTCTGCCTTTGCCGGGAGAAACATCACTGGAAGTTGATTCCCGGGTACGCCGCTGCTTTTCGAGCCCGCGGCTTTGAGTTCGTCTACACCGACGAAGACATTCCCCTGGATTCGTCGCTGGAAGAGATCTTGCAAAAGCTTCCTACACGTCCCTCGTACATATTCCATTTTGAATCTGTTTGGCCTCTCCTGCCTCAGGGCCTTGAGCATTCGGATATTCCCACCGTGCGATTTGACGCCGATACGTATTTTCATCCGCAGAGGCGAATACGTTGGTCGTCTCTGTTCGATTATGTCGCTGTGTTTCATCCGGGGTACGACGAAATGTTTCGAAGAGCAGGGCATCCCGGGGCATTTCTCCTGCCTCACGCGGTGCGCCGCGAGTTGTACGAAGCGCCGGAGGTTGAGAGGGAGTTTGAAATCGGATGGGTAGGGCAAATTAGCGGTGCGCTCTACCGGAACCGCTCGGAATGGCTGCCCAGGTTGTTTCAAACCTTTCACGGGAACAACGTGTCACGTACCTATACGATCTCCGAGGTGGCCGGCATCTATCGCCGGTCGCGGATTGTTGTGAACATCGGTAGGGACGATTTTCCGCAGGACGCAAATTTGCGGGTTTTTGAAGTGCTGGCATCGGGAGCGTTACTGATTACCTCCACCCCCTCCGAGTTGACGGACGTTGGATTTAAAGAAGGGATCCATTTCATCGGATACAAACACGAACGCGAAATTCTTCCACTGGTGAATGAATTTCTGAAGCGCGAGAGCGATCGCGAGCGCATCGGCCAGGCGGGTCGAACCAAAGTGCTGAGCGAGCACACTTATGAAAACCGTGTGCAATCTTTGCTGGACAGGTTTAACAAATCCTCGCGTGAACTGCTGGCTCCGGCGCGCGCCTGGCCCGAGCATCGCGCGCGTCTCGCTTATCTCGATTATTTTGCTTCGCTAGGACAGGTGGCCACAGCTCATTCGCAATTCCGCCATATCGCCGGGCGCAGTATTCATGAAACCATAGAAGGCGCAGTGTTGCTCGGCAAAGCGTGGGGCAGAGGCCTGCTATCCAAAACGCCGACTTAATGGAGCTTCGTTTCACTCATGCAACTTCATAAGACAGTTCTCAAACACGCGCTCTCCGGGCTTGGGTACCGGCTCAAACGGACTCCCAACTCCTACGGTATCGATCCATTCGAGGACATGCGCCGGTTTGTGACATCCAGCAATCCGGTACTCTTTGATGTTGGCGCGAACTTGGGCCAGACGATCAAGAGCCTTCGCCAGCATTTTAAAAATTCAATCATTCATTCCTTCGAGCCCAGCCCATCAACCTTTGAGACTTTGCGAAGACAGACTGTGGGCATTGCAGACCTTCATTTGACGAACGCCGGCTTAGGCGCCAATCCTGAATTCAAGACCTTCGTCGAAAACGAAAAGCAGGACATGAGCTCGTTCCTCGAGCCGGGGCGGGATTGCTGGGGCTCGGTAAAGCAGCGCCCGTTGCTGCAACTCGATACCATTGACGAGTATTGCGCCCGGGAGGGCGTCGAGCGCATCGATGTTCTCAAGTCCGATACGCAAGGGTTCGAGCTGGAAGTCCTGCGTGGCGCCGGCGGGATGTTCGAGAGGAAGCGAATTCACCTCGTATACCTTGAAATCATTTTCTCCGCGATGTATCAGGGACTGCCGGGTACCGACGAGATCTTCAAATTCCTTTTCGATCGGGGTTTTCGCGTTGTGTCTTTTTACGAGATGCATTACCAGAACGGGCTGCTCGGTTGGACAGATGTGCTTTTCGTCGATCCCGCCTATTCGGCCGAATAATCTTCGCCGGCTCGATCGGTCTCAACTTGCTCCGTGCTACTGAAACGTTTTCAGCGCTTCCACCACTTCGGCGGCGTGGCCCTTGGATTTTGCCGTTGCCCAGATTTTTTCCACTTTGCCGTCGGGACCGACCAGCACCGTGCTGCGCACGATACCCAGGTACGACTTCCCCAGAAAACTCTTCATGCGGCGCGCATTGTACGCCTCGATCGCCGCAAACTCCGGGTCGCTGAGCAGTGGAAAATTCAGTTTTTGCTTGGCTTTGAATTTTGCCTGCGCCTCGACGGAATCCGCGCTGCAGCCGAGAATCACGGTGTTGAGTTTGTCGAATTCGCTTTTCAGTTCGCGAAACTCGATGGCTTCGGTGGTGCATCCCGGCGTGCTGGCTTTGGGATAGAAATACAGCGCCACATGCTTGCCGCGCAAATCCTTCAGGGAAATTTCGCGCCCGTCATCGGCTCGCAGCTGAAACGCCGGCGCGACATCGCCTTCCTTCAACATGGCAACACCCCTTTCTTAGAAAAGATGCTATCCCATCCTTCGGATTTAGTGGAGACGGGAGCGGCACGGGTCCTACAAAGTAGCCGTAAACGCTCCATCGCGCCCTTCCTCGATCAAAAGATTGTCAATTAGGCGTACCGCCCCGATCCGCACCGCCAGGAGCGCCAGGCAGACTCCGCGCAGCCGCGTCACCGGCTCCAGCGTCTCTCGATCCACCAGTTCCACGTAATCGATCTCCGCTAGCGGCTCCTCCCGCAGCGTTTCGCGCATTGCGGCGGTCAGCCGTAGCGCGTCGCGCTCTCCTCGTGAGATTGTTTCGCGTGCATCGTCCAGCGCGCGGAACAGAATCGTGGCGGCATTGCGCTCCCGCGGATTCAGATAAGCGTTGCGCGAAGACATTGCCAGCCCGTCCGCCTCGCGCACGATTGGGCAGACCACAATTTCGGAATCAAGGTGCAGGTCGCACGCCATTTGCTGGATGATTCGCGCCTGCTGCGCGTCCTTGCGTCCGAAAAACGCCTTCTGCGGCTGAACGATTTCCAGAAGCTTCAGCACCACCGTGGTGACGCCGCGAAAATGCCCTTTTCGCACGCGCCCTTCGAGCCGATCTGACAGACCTTCCACATTCACCCACGTGCAAAATCCCGGCGGATAGATTTCCGAGGCTTCCGGCGCGAATAAATAATCCACTCCGGCGTCTTCCAGCTTCTTGCTGTCCGCGGCGAATGTGCGTGGATATTTCTGAAAATCCTCGCTGGGGCCGAACTGAGTGGGATTTACGAAGATGGAGGCGATCACCGGCCCGCATTCGGCGAGCGCCGCGCGCACCAGTGAAAGGTGCCCGGCATGAAGCGCGCCCATGGTGGGCACGAAGCCCGTGGAACGCCCTTCGCCGCGCGCCTGGCGCGACACCTGTTTCATCCATTCGATGGTGTGGATAGTTTCCAAGGTTTTGGTGGCACAGACTTCAGTCTGTGGGGTTCCATTTGCGATCCCGGGCTGCGAGTACTACGCAAGTTCCTAAACTCCAGCCAAGATCAAATGGAGACCCACAGACTGAAGTCTGTGCCACTCGATTTCAGGCCCGCGCCGCCGCAGCCAGTTCGCGATAGTACATGATCAAGTCCGTGGAGGCCGGCTTTGCGCCAAGTTGCCGCAACAGAGTGGTGACCTGTCCGCGATGGTAAGTGGCGTGATTGGTGAGCTGATGCAGGCTCTGCCACAACGGATTTGAGAATTCGGCGCCGGTGAACACCTTATAGTGGACGACACGATCCAAATCCTGCTGCGACAATTTTGTGACATAGTCGATGTAATACTGATCCATCTGCTCCAGCTTGGGACGAATCGATGCGAGATCCGGAAACCCGGCGGCGGAAAGCAGGGATGCCGGCGAGCGTCCCTCGAATCGCTCGTTCCAAACCCACTCCGCTCCGTACAAGTGCACGACTGTGTCGCGCACGGAACTGAAACTTGAACCCAGGCTGCGCGTGAATTGTTCGTCGTTGAGCGCGCCGCAGGCGTCGAGCATGCGCCGGTCGGCCCAGGCATTGTACTGGAACATGAATTGCAGCAGTTCAGATGTAACCATCGCAAATCCTCCGGCGTGGATTCTAAATCATCAATCACAATCACAGGAAGCAACTGATTTCGCAAATGCTTCGAAAGTCTTTGTGGGTCGCGGCTTCAGCCGCGACGATCAGAACCATAAAAAACAAGGGCTTTAGCCCCTGAAGCGGTATTCAGTTCCAGTCGCAAGCATTTTTGAGATCGCTGGATCGCTTCATTTTCAGATGCGAATTTTATTTGCGCTGCGCAATCAACGCGGCGGCTTGCTCCGCGCGCGAATGGTAGGACTCTTCGTCGGAAGGAAACGTTCCCTGCTGCACGTCACGGCAATATTCAGCGGCCGCCCGGGAGATCGTTGCGCCCACCTCGGCGTAGCGCCGCACGAATTTCGCCCGGTGGCCAAAGCTCAAGCCGACCAGATCGTGAATCACCAAAACCTGGCCGTCGCACTCAGGGCCCGCCCCGATTCCGATGGTGGGAATACGTAACTCGGCGGTAATGCGCGCCGCGAGCTCCCGCGGAATGGATTCGAGCACCACGGCAAACGCCCCGGCCGCTTCCACGGCGCGGGCATCGCGCAGAAGCTGCTCGCCCGCCTCCAGCGTTTTGCCCTGCACGCGAAATCCGCCAAAGGCGTTCACCGATTGCGGCGTGAGCCCGATATGTGCCATCACCGGAACCTCGGCTTCCACGATGCGCGACAGCAACTCCATGCGGCGCTCGCCGCCTTCGATCTTTACGGCCTCCGCGCCGCCTTCTTTCACAAAGCGCACAGCGTTTCGCACCGCCTCCGCCGGCTCGGCGTGGTAGCTGCCGTACGGCATGTCGGCCACCAGCAGGGCATGCCGCGTGCCGCGCCGCACCGCGCGCGTGCACATCAGCATTTCGTCCATGGTTACCGGCAGCGTGCTCTCATATCCCAGCGCCACCATGGCCAGCGAATCGCCCACCAGCAGAATATCCACGCCCGCATCATCGAGCAGCCTCGCCGTGGGATAGTCGTACGCCGTAAGACACGTAATTTTCGCCTGTGACGACGATGGCGAAGAAGCCGTTGCTGAATTTGGTTGGGAAATTCCAAGCTTGCGTTCGAGGATGCTGGGCACGGTAATTTTACCGTTGCCCGCGGAAGGGACCACGCTCATAACCGCCTCCGGTGCCGCTCCCTGACATCGGGATACAGCCCATTGCTGAAACCCATTTTACCAGATTCCGCGGGCGAAACCTAGCGAGGCGGCAATGGTGCGGTATGTGCCACAGACTATCCAAGACCTCGATTTTCCATTCAGGAGGTCCGACCTTTAGGTCGGACGAATAGACGCGTGAGTGAGGCCTTTAGGCCCGGAGGCTTCAGGGGCTAAAGCCCTCGTGTACACTGGCCTGATTGTCGGGGCTGAAGCCCCGACCTCCTGAGGCGAAAGCGAGAGACGTGATATCAAGCTGCTATTGCGGACCTCGGTTGTGTATACTTTTCACCGGATCATACTTTTTCCGTCCTGCTACCGCCCTTTCCACGACCCATTCAACGCGCAGGTATAGAATGGCGGCAACAGGACGCTCGGCGGCGGGAAGTTCGTAGTCAGCAAGGAGCTTAAGCCATGTTCAACACAGGAAAATTCATAAAACGTTCATCGAAATCGTACCCTTGGATCCTTCTTCTAGCCGTCGCGTTGATTGCGCTGCCCGTGGTTTGGGCGCAGTACCCGTTGCAATATCCCTCCATCTCCCAGATCACCAAGGACGGCACGGCCATCCTCATAGAGGACTACGCCAATCCCCCGCTTTCCAGCGCCATGGGTGACCATGCCTTCCCGCCTCCCATCGACTACACCGGCATGCTCGCGCGCGTTAACACGCTGCGCTCGGAGCCGGCCAACGCTCCGCTGGCGTCCACGCGATTTTTCGTTGCGGACATGAACGGCAATCTCTACACGCTGGACAAGGCCTCCAAAAAATTTACTCCGTACATCACGTTCCCGGAAATTTTTCCCAAATATGCCACGGAACGTTATGGCTCGGGAGTCTCCGCCATCGTGTTCGATCCGAATTACGCGAAAAATGGGAAGTTCTATACCGTTCACGTCGAGGATCCTTCCAAGCCGGGTTCCGCGCAGCCGACCAATGCTCGCACGCCGGGCCTGAATCTGGACGGCTACGCGATCACACCCACCGTGAATCCGCCGGCCGGCGACGTGATGAACGAATCGGTACTCATCGAGTGGACCGACACCAACATCAAGAATTTCACGTTCGAGGGCACGGCTCGCGAACTCCTGCGCGTCGGCTTCAATACCCCGATCCATCCCATGGGAGATATTCTCTTCAATCCGCTGGCCAAGCCCGGCAGCGCGGACTACGGAAACCTTTACGTTTCCATGGGTGATGGCGGCTCCGGCGAGACTCCCGGCCCCACGCAATTCACTCCGCAATCGCTCAGCGCGCTGCAGGGAAAAATCCTGCGCATCACGCCGGACCTGTCGTTGCGGCCCAAGGATAAGGTCAGCGCGAACGGCCGTTACCGCATTCCCACTACCGGACCGGACACGAATCCCTTCATTTCCACTCCCGGAGCGCGCGGCGAAATTTTTGCCTACGGCTTCCGCAATCCGCACCGCATGGACTGGGATCAAGTCACCAACACGCTGCTGGTGGATGACATCGGCCTGCATTCCTGGGAAGAAGTGAACATCGTCACCAAGGGCGGCAACTACGGCTACTCTCAGCGCGAAGGCAACGAACTACTGATCGTTCCCGGAGGAGGCAAGACCGCAACACAGGTCAGCCCGCCGGTTCCGTTCCCCGAACACGATCTGCTGACTGTGCAGGGCATCGAAAAACCTGTGGCGCCGCTTTATCCAGTCGCCGTTTATAGCCACGCCGAAGGCGACGCCATCGGCAGCGGCTTCGTGTATCGCGGCAAGAAGATGCCGGCGATGGAGGGCAAATACATTTTTACCGACATGACCTCCGGCCGCCTGTTTTACGCCGACCTCAAGGAAATGATGGCGACGCAGCGGGAACGCGGCAAGCAGGCCGCCATCCATGAGATTCAGGTGATGTACAAGAGCCCCTACGACCCGGCGGAGAAAACTCCAGCCAAGCGCCGGCTGTATGACATCATTGCTGACGCCTTCGCCCACAAGGACGGCGTCGTAGATCCAGCCACGCACAAGGGAGCCCTGCCCGGTGGCACGGTCAATGTCGGCGGGTGGCGCGGCAAGACGTATTTGGAATCCAAACCCGACCCCTACGGAGTGCCGTATGGAGGAGGCCGCGCAGATGTACGCCTCTCGATGGACGGCGACGGCGAAATCTATGCCTTGAGCAAGTCCGACGGCATGATTCGCATCCTGGCGGCGGTGGTGGTTCCTCCCCCGGCATCGCCCAAGCAACTGGCGTCCCGCTAGGGCATTGGCCGACATTTCTTTCGAAGTTTTTCGTGCTAACGCCCCGCTGATGGTGTGCCAGAAGCGGACAGATCGTCTCGCGAGAAAGCCCTCCACTCGGTTTAACCGTATTATTTAGAAACAGATACGGGGATTGCCAACCACTCTATCTCTGCACTCCCGCGTGTCTAATCCGTAAGCTGTAACTGATTCAAGGGTTGGCGCGCAATTGTCGGCCAACGGGCCCAACCAGGTCTCGTAAACTGGGCAATCAAGGCTGTCGATAGTGCAGAATCCTGTTCAGTCAGCGATCGGAGACTTGTTGTGTTAATACCGCTGCGACACGAGAACATGGCCAGCCGCCGCTGGCCTGTGGTCACGTTCACCCTCATCGCGCTCAACTTCGTCATTTTTCTCGGCACGCACTCGATCATTGACCGCCAGCAACCGGAATTAGCCCAGACCAAGCTTCATCTGATCGTGCTGGCGTCCACGCATCCAGAACTCAATGTACCGGAAAAAGCGCAGGGGTTTGTCAGTTCCATCCAGTTTCGAAATAGCGCTTTGTGGAAGCAGGCGAAGGACAGCAGCCGCGCACCAGTCGATGCGTGGGATTCTCAGATACGATTGAAAGAGGATCCGGCTGAACTGCAGCAGGAGATGGATGCTCTCGGCGCGCGCTATGCCGAACAGAATTCAGCTTCGCTGCTGAGCAAATTCGCATTTATTCCGGCGCACCAGACGCTGCTGAGCACGATCACGGCGAGTTTCCTGCACGGCGGATGGCTGCATCTGATCGGCAACCTTTGGTTTCTGTGGCTCGCGGGCGCCGTCCTGGAGGACACCTGGGGACGCGCGATCTATCCTGCGTTTTACATCCTCGCGGGAGTGCTGGCGTTCCAGGTCCATGCCATGGTCAACGTCGGCAGCTACACGCCGACCATCGGCGCATCGGGAGCGATCGCCGGATTGATGGGCGCATTCCTGGTGCGCTTTCCCACCACGAAAATTGAAATGGGCTGGCTGTTTTTCGTGCGCCTTTATCGCTTTAAAATCGCCGCCTACTGGCTGTTGCCGTTGTGGCTGGCCACGGAAGTCCTGTACGGCACGGTATTCGGCCGGGGCTCCGCGGTGGCGCATTGGGCCCACGTCGGGGGCTTTGCCTTTGGGGCGCTGATCGCTCTGGCCATACAAAAATCGGGGCTCGAGCAAATGGCCGAGGAAGGGATTCAGGAGAAAATTTCGTGGGTCAGCCATCCCTTGCTTGCCGAAGCCAGCGAACAGATGGAAAAAAAGGAATTTGACGCAGCCGCCGCGACCCTGCAGAAATTGCTATTGGAAAAGCCCGATTCCGTCGATGCCTACCGCATGCTGCAGCGCATCTACTGCGAGAATAGCAATGCGGCGGCGCAGATCGCGGCCCTCGAAAAACTTCTCGACCTGGAAATCAAATCGGGAGATCGCGACAGCGCCCTGCAGACCTGCCAGGATCTCAGGACTGCCGGCGGTGAAAAACTTCCCGCCTCTCTCTGGCTGGACTACTGCCGCCAGCTCGAAACGCAGGCTGACGTTTCACGCGCCGCGGATGAATATCTGGAACTGGCCAAGCAATATCCCGATGAAAAGCAGGGACTCCTCGCGCAAATGGCCGCGGGCCGCCTGTTCCTGAAACGACTGAATCGTCCTGACGATGCGCTCCGGCTGTACGCTCTTGCTCAGGCATCCGCAGTGCCCCACGGGGACTGGCAGGCGACCATCGAAAAAGGCATCGCCGAAGCCAAAAAGGAAATCCAGGTCAACGAATCCGCGGTCAACGTAGGTTCTTTGGATCTGGACGCCGAGAAATAGCGCGCTCAAGTTTCCGGTTCGGTTCGCTGGATTCCTTTACCTATTCTGATCGTCGATTTTTCCTGGCGTGAGATTTGACGCATTAGATAGCTTCTCGCGCTGCCCCACTCGAAAAATTCCGACAACGCCTCCTTCTTCAATCGCGCGAAATTGTAACCCGCCGCTTCAAATACAGTCCGATGCTCCATCCAGACAATGGCCACCGTGCCGAGCAGAAACAGCCGGTGCAGTTCGTGCAACCCGCGCTGAACCGCGGCCGGCCGCGAGCGAGCCGCGCGCGCCAGCATGGACGCCTGAAATTTCAGGTGGCTTGCTTCGTCGTCGAGAATCCTCGTGCAGATCATTTTCAGAATGGGCGAGTTGGTCGCGCCGCGCAGCGCTCGATAGTACGGCACGGCGATGAGCTCCGCGGTTACCAGCACCGTCAGCGACAATTCCAACCCCGCCAAGCCGCGCATTTTTCGGAAGACCGTGTCGACCCAATGCTTTTCGACGAGCGGGATCGACTGCGATTGCATGAACGCGGCCAGGTAGCGGCTGTGCTGTTGCTCCTCCCTGATAAAAATATCGAGGGTGCCGGCGAATAGCGGATCCGCCACCGACGCCCCGAACTTCTGTCCACGCTCCAGCAATCGCTGGCCGCGCGAGCCTTCGCCCAGTTGAAACTGCTGAATGGACGGCGTGATCGTGCGGCGTTCCTCGTCCGTGAGCTGCGCCGCCGGACAGGATGAAATATGCAACGCAGTCATGCTGCGCAAAGAAAAATGGGTGAACCACTTTCTGGACTCGGCGCAAGGGCCGGATTCTCGAGGGTTCATGATGCAGATGGCGTTGCAAGCTTTATTCCAATGCAACAGGCGGAAATCGAAGTAGAAAATAGTTTCTGTGCGATGAAAAACAAGCAGTTACCGAACACCTAACAAAACTTGGCGGGAACGGCCCGAGCGGCGATCTGCCAACTTATGTGCCGGCTGACCCAACCGTGTCTGCAACTCCACGGATTTCCAAAATCGTTGCCAGACTCGTTTGGCCGGAAGGTTCCGGTCCTAGTGTCTTCGCAGACTGCCTTTTGAAACCCGGGGATCCGGCTCGCCGGAGCGGCGCCTGCCATTGGCTAGCGCGAAGAGCCCTTCGGCGTGCGGGTCAAGCTCGCCGTCGCTGGAGAGAATCCTCAGCCACGGCCGTGAAGCCTCAGCGCCGTTTTCACTTGGATGGTTCTGTTGCGGCTCGGCGGGATCCGTTCTCGCGTGTGATCGAGCGGGGTGGTGAGTCTTGCGGCGTTTGCGGTTTCCGTTTTTCATGCTACCCCCGGCCAGCAATCTTGTAGGGCGTGGTCCCGATCCCGGGTGATTCCGTTGACGGTCAAAATGCCGCGGCGTCCTCGCAAGACCGGCGGGCTTGCGTGATCCGCCGCGGCCAGATGACCCACGCGGGTCTCGCCGCAATGGCGGTAGCAGCGAGACTCGGCCCCGCGTGAAACTCAATTACAAAGCGACGACTCCGCGCTCCTGGTTGCGGATGCGGATGGTCTCCTCCACTTTGGAGAGAAAGATTTTTCCGTCGCCGATTTTCCCGGTGGAAGCGGTCTTGAGAATGGCGTCGATTGCCGCATCCACCTGATTTTCCGCGAGCACCATTTCGATCTTGATTTTCGGAAGAAGATCGATGGAGTACTCGCGGCCGCGATAGCTTTCGGTGTGGCCCTTCTGGCGGCCATGCCCGCGAACGTCGGACACGGTCATGCCTCCGATGCCGATTTCGGTGAGTATGTCCTTGACCGCGTCAAACCTGCCCGGCTGAATCACTGCTTCCAGTTTTGTCATCATTTTGGTTTCCTCGAAATTTTGTTTAGCGATTCGATTCCCTGTCTCCGTCATTCTCGAATTCCGCTTGCGCGTGCTGGCCTACTTTCAGGATCTCCTGGGTTGCGGTTCTTCCAGGCGAAGAAGAAGGGCGTGTTCCCCGCGCACTTGCATCGAGGAATACGCCCTCTTGTCGTTAGTCGCCGTGTGCCGGCGCCGTGGCCTTCATAGGACTGGAGACCGGTTGCTGTTGCAGGGCCGCAAGTCCGGTCGGGGAACCCAGCGCGGTGATGACATATTCGGGATAAGCCGAGATGCCATGCTCGTGCAGGTCCATACCGTACAGTTCGAACTCCGCCGGCAGGCGCAGCGTTCCGGTGGCATTGACGGCAAGCATGACGATCATCGCTATGGCGAACGTAGAGAGAGTGACGACCGCGCTGCCGAAGGCCTGGGCCATCAGCACTTGCGTGCCGCCGCCATAGAACAAGCCTTTCAGAGGAGCGCTGTTGTCAGGCGCCAGCGGCCCGCTTGCTCCGAATTGTCCCGAAGCGAACAAGCCAAGCGAGAGCGTTCCCCAGATTCCGCAGAGACCGTGAACCGGAACCGCGCCGATGGGATCGTCGATGCGCAGATATTCGAGGAGGTCGACGCCCAGGATTACCAGCACACCGGCGACACCGCCCAGGAGAACGGCGCCCGTCGGAGTGACCCAGTAGCAGGGGCAGGTGATGGCGACGAGACCCGCGAGAAATCCGTTGGTCGTGTAGCCCGCGTCCCATTTCTTGGTCATGAAGTAACCGTAAATGATCGACGTGAGACCCGCAGCACAAGCAGCGAGCGTGGTGTTGGTCGCCACGCGGCCGATGCCGACAAAGTCCATCGCCGAGAGCGTGCTGCCGGGATTAAAGCCGTACCAGCCGAACCACAGAATCAGTCCGCCGCTGACGGCAATCGTCAGATCGTGCGGCAGCATGGGAGCGCCGCCGTCACGCTTGAATTTGCGTCCGAGGCGCGGGCCCAAAACGATGGAACCGGCGAGAGCGATAAATCCGCCGATGGTGTGAACGACAGTCGAGCCAGCGAAGTCATGAAAGCCCATCCCCAGACCGGGCCAGAAGTGGCCGTCGCTGCCCATCAACGCCAGCCAGCCGTCCGGACCCCAGGCCCAGTGCCCGATGACCGGATAGATGAAGCCGGTGACGCAGAGGCTGTAGAGAAGATCGCCGACGAAGCCGGTGCGACCGATCATCGCGCCAGAGGTGATGGTCGAGCAGGTGTCCGCGAACGCGAACTGGAAAATCCACACCGCCAGAAACGCTACGCCGGTACCCTCATACGTGGCAGGCGCGTTCTGCAGGAAGAACCAGTGGTAACCGATGAAGCCGTTGCCATGCGCGAACATGAAGGCAAAGCCGACGGCGTAGAACAGAATGCCGCAAAGGCAGGTGTCCACCACGCATTCCACGAGCACGTTTACCGTCTCGCGCGAACGGCAGAAGCCTGCTTCGAGCATCGTGAATCCGACTTGCATGCCGAAAACCAGGAAGGCCGCGACTAGCGTCCACATGGTGTTTACCGGATTGACGATGTCGTTCCCCTTCAATTCCGGATCGGCGGCAAATGCGTGCCCGCCTACAAAAACAGACACTAGCCCTATGACTCCAAGTACCAGCGCGATACCGATTCCTTTGCCGGCAAATAACAGCTTGCCGTAGCGCCGCCATTCGGGATTGCGAAGACGGATTCGCAACCGGGAAAACTTTTCAGATAACGACATCCTTCTTATTCCTTGCCGAGGTGTGTCAGACATTTAAACTCTCCTTTGAAAAATAAATAATCAATATCTCCTGCAACGAACTGGCTCGCCTTAATTCCCTGGCCCATACATCCCGAAAAATGTCGCCGGTCGAGGGTGCTGCTCTACGGCCACCGGTACGGCGCCGGCCGGTGGCCGGCTGCGGATTGCACCAGGCGGCGTCCGAGAAATCGGGAACCTCGCCTGTGTTTTCTGCTGGCCGTCACGAACCACTGAGTCCAGATCCCCAAGGCGCCTCCTTTCAGAAATTCATCGCGCATTCCTCAAACGGCAATGCTTCGAGAACGCCGTCCTGCAACCAGAACTGAAAACCGAGCAGCTTGGCCCTCATCGCCGTTGAAGAAACCCGGGGAGGAACTTCCTCTCCTCGCGCCACCGAGCCGGTGATGATCAAGTCGCGCCCCTCTTCGTCCGCTGACAGGCGGAAGACATGGAGCGTCGCGCGGTCGACCCCAGGCAGCGCGTTAAAGAGCAGTTCCCTCATGGCGATCGCATCGCGCAGCGCCTGCTCCGAAGAATTGTTTGCGCTCACGTGCGGCGGCAGATCCTGGTCCCACGCATCTCCGCACCGTGCCAGCCAGTCGCATTCCGCCACTTCGCCGCGCCATTCCACGCGCAGCAGCCGAAGCGGGGCGCGCGACAATTCTCCGAACCGCATTTCCCGCCGCATCGCGCGGCCCAAATCTGAAATTCCCCACAGCACCCGCATCGCTTCTCCTCGGAACGCCGCAAAGCAGCCGGAAAGAGACACCAGCCCGCAAAAGAAACGGAATCGCTCAGAGTCCGGAAGACACAAATCCACTCCGGTCAAGCGCCGTTCAGGGCTTACTCTTCGGCTCGTCGTCGAGCGTTATGTTGCGATTGTTTGGACACGGCGTCGTGTCCGAGAAGAACCATGCAGATTGAGGCGCGCCGCGAGTTGTCTCCGTTCGTCGTCGAAAGGAGACGCGTGAAGCGGCGAGTTCACCTCATTGATGTCACGCGCAGTGTCTGCCTTTGTTGCGCGGGAGTCAAATTCAAACTTTTAATTGCAGCGATTCGCAGCGCCCGCCATTTGCGGATTTATTGCGCGCCGCGCTTCAGCTCGTCGTTCAAAATGATGGACTCGGCGATTTCCTTCATCGATTTGCGCATTTGCTGGCTCTGCTTCTGCAGCGTTCGGTAAGCTTCGTCCTCGCCGATTTTCATCTCGCGCTGCAGGATGCCCTTGGCGCGCTCCACCAGCTTGCGGGCTTCGAGTTGCCCGGACAGCGCTGACTTCTCACTCACCAGCTGTTCCCGCTGGCGCTCGTTTTCCCGCAATTCGGCGATGGTCTTTTCCAATTCCGCGGTGCGCTCGGCAACGCGTGCCTCCAGATGATCGCGCGCCTCCAGCAGCGCCGCCTCGCTGTTCCGTTTCGATGAGCTCACCCAGCTGGCCGCCAGCGCACTGATCACAAACGCCACAAAGTAGGCGGTATCCGTGGTGTTGACCGCAAAGGAGTGAAAAGGCGGCACGAAAAAATAGTCCACCGCTAGAGTGGAAAGAAAGACCGCCAGGAGCCCGGGCGCGGTGCCGCCAAACCAAGCGCTGGCCATCACCGCCGCGAAAAACAGGAAAAGAAACGGGTAGGGGAACAAGCCTTGTAGCGGCAGGCTCAGAAACAGGGCCGCCGCCACGCACACCAGGGCCGTGCTGTAGCGCAAGCCTGCGACGACTAACGGCATGCCGGTCTTTCGATCGCGTTCGGGTATGGATGAGAGAGCAATGTTAGCCAAGGCCACCAGGAATTCCTTTATGAAATGTTTATACTTTCCTTATTCAGCTTGAGGCAGACCCCCGCCAAAGACAAACTCAAAGAGCGGATGATTTCGATTGAAAAGTTTATTGCTCCGGCAACGAATGCGCAGGCCGTTTGGAGACTCAGCTTCGGCGGAGAGGCCTAGCGGGGCAAGAACTCATCGGTGTGCGTTACAAACTCGGGATAGGCGCCCGCTCCCAACTCATGGAGGTCCATGCCCTGGCGTTCGCCCTCCACCGAAACACGGAACGGATAGAGGCGGTTGAGAAGCAGGTTGAGGCCATAGGTAAGCGGCAGCACAAAACCCAGCAGCGTGGCCACGCCGATCAGCTGAGCCAACCACTGGCCGGAAACGGTGCCATCTATGCCGCTCATCGCGGAGGGCAGATCCCCGGCAATATTCAGGACCGGCCTCTGAAACTGGCCAAAAACGCCGAGCGCCAGAAGGCCCCAGATTCCTCCGACGGCGTGCACCGAAACCGCGCCGCCCGGATCGTCGACCTCCATGCGCAGCTCAAACCATTCGATGGAAAACGTGACAATGGCGCCGGCGATCGAACCAATCACCACGGCCTCCGCCGGGCTCACGAACGCGCACGATGCACTGCTGGCCACGAGTCCCGCGACCCATCCATTGGCCGTGAGCGACGCGTCGGGTTTGCCGAAACGCACCTTGGTGATGATCGCCGCGGTGAGCGCCGAGGCGGATGCGGCCAACAAAGTGTTGATGGCAATCAGCGCCGCCGCGGAAGCTTCGGCGCCGGTGAAAAGAATCGCACCCGCGGAATTGATTCCAATCCAGCCGATGAGGGCCAGCACGCACCCGAATAGCACCAGAACCGCATTGTGACCGGGAATCGCCGGGGCCATGCCGTCCGCGGAATATTTTCCGCGCCGCGGGCCGAGGATCCACGTGACCGCGAGAGCCGTCAAGCCGCCCACCGCTTGAATCGATGCCGCGCCTCCCACATCCAGAAAGCCGCGTCCAATTCCGTAGTTGGCTCCGAGCTCGGCGAGCCACCCGCCGCCCCACACCC
>Ga0209168_10000441_pt1 | contig 40894 bp, 39 predicted proteins | sample Coa_R1_FD_187156 | JGI IMG/M metagenome (GOLD analysis project Ga0209168, IMG submission 187156) | Surface soil microbial communities from Centralia Pennsylvania, which are recovering from an underground coalmine fire - Coalmine... | ecosystem: Environmental > Terrestrial > Soil > Unclassified ...
TCGGCCCCTTCAGGACTTTCACGCGGGCCGACTGACGTCGGCCCCTTCAGGACTTTCACGCGGGCCGACTGACGTCGGCCCCTTCAGGACTTTCACGCGGGCCGACTGACGTCGGCCCCTTCAGGACCTTCACGCGGGCCGACTGACGTCGGCCCCTTCAGAACTGCCCCTTCAGAAATGAATCTTCTTCAGGACTGTATCTGATCGAAGTCGGGAAACATCAACGCGGCGTTGAGGTTCTTGATCAGGTCGCTTTTCTCGGCCGCCGAGAGCGTACGGATCTGCTTTTGGTCACGTCGCCAGTAGCCGGAAACCGACGCCGAAAACGCAGGAACCCAGTCGGCGGAGAGCACCGGGAGCGATGAAGGCTGCGTGACCGCCCCTGCGGCGTTTGTGGACGGCGCAAGCGTGGCGTCGGCGCGCTGCAATTTCAATTCGCAATCATCAAACGCGCCGATCGCGGCGCCCATCTGCTGCGACAGCGTGACGTTGGCTGCGTCGTCGTACGTTCCGTCCGACACGAGCGCGACGAGAAACCCGGCATACGCATTTGCTTTCGACTGGACGTCTGCGTAGCACATCTGCAGTTGACCGAGGGAAGCAGCCGGCAAGATTCGTCGCGAGGTGACCACCGCATTGATGGCCTGATCCCGCGTAGAAGTGAACGGTGCAGTGCGGTGCCGGATATCGTTAGCCGCTTGTTCTGCACATCCGCAAAGAGACCCAAACGCGAGCGCGGCTGCGAAGGCGGCTGTGAGGACGCTGAGCCGCGCGCTGCCGATATGCTGTACTCGGCCGTTGGTTAACGGCGTAAAAATTGGGTATTTTCCAGCCATGTTCTATTGTGACTATGCAAGCGACTATCAGTACGGGTACATTCTCCCTCCGCCGGCCCCGCCCTCGGCGCCAACTCAAGAATCGCAGCCGGACGACACCGCGCGGCCCGACGAGAGAGCCTGAGTGTAAGCCCCGATACACGTCGTTCTCAGCACAATCTAAGGCGTGCGCAGTAGTGTTCACTCATGAACAGACTGAACACGGCAATGCTCGCGATTGCAATTTCCGCGCTTCCCCTTGGGGCGATGGCAGCCGAGCCGCCCGCTCCGTGCGGTCCCCAGATGATCATGGGTGGAGGTTTCAACGGCCCCCCGCCGGACATGGCGCAGATGCACGCTCAAGTCCACCAGCTCACCGTCGGCATGCGAACCGCGCTCCTTCAGTCACTCAGCGCGCAGCACCGAACGATGCTCGCGCAGACGATCGGCAATCTCGCGCTGTCCGCTGATCCGGATTATGATGCGGCCGCCAGGCAAATCGATGCTGCGTTGAGCGCGCAGGAGACGCAGTCGATTTTACGCATCGCGACGCAATTCCATCAACAGATGGATGCCCTGATGCGCGCGCACATGCCGCCGATGCCTGCTCCGCCGCAAGGCGCGAACGGCGCCTCCGGAGCGGTGAGGGTGCAGAACCGAGTGTTTGGCGACGGTCCACGCACGCTCGATGCCGGCCACGCGTTACTGATGCTCGGATCCGCGGGCCCGATGATGGAAATGCATCGCGTGTTCATCGACAAGACGGTCACGCATTAGGAATCGCTCCTCAGCCCGATGCGTGATGTTCTGCGGCAGCGCTGCAGCACGAGGCCGGCCGAATCGGCCGGCCTCGTTTGTGCAGGCTGCTTCGGGCCTTTATCCAAGCATGCGTCGGCCATGAATCGTTCAGCGGCATGAACCCGATCGCAACGAGACTAACTCGCCTTCAGTGTGCATTCTTCATCGTCTGGGCACTCGCGGCCGCATTATTGTCGGCGTATTTCCTCAATGCTGCGGTCGTAGGCAGCCGGTTGGATGACGCCGCGCTCACGGGCGCGGCCGGCGACATCTTCCGTTCGGCCATGGACCTTCGCGCAGGCGGCGCGCAGGATAAGGAACTGTTGCCAAAGCTCGGCCAACTTCCGCCCCGGCCAGACGTGGCGGTGAGCATCTTCGACGATTCGGGCCGACGGATTTCGGGCGACGCTTCGGCGCCGTCGATGGCTGAGTCTCACGCGATCGTCATGCGCACCGGCGTTCAGTCGTTCAACTTCCACGTCGGCCCAAGTCCAAAGCCGCCGCAAGGACTCCCGCCTCCGCCGGATCAGGCGTTCGCGGTGCGCGGCGGGATGTTCATGAGCGCTCCCCTGCTCGAGGCGGCTCCGGGCTCCGTACTGCCGGTCACGTCGACAGCCGTGCACTTCCCCGGCGGCTTCGCCGTGCTCCAGCTCCAATCGTCGCTCGCGGTCGCCGCTCTGCGCGGCTACCTGATCGCAATGACGGCTCTGCTCATCATCGGTGCGGTCCTTGCCTGGTTTGTGCTGGGCCGCGTCGTACGGCGACAGCTCGGACCCATGGCAACCGTCGAGGGCGCGCTGCTGCGCTGGACCAAAGGCGACTACGCGCGCATAGAGCTCGTCGATGCCGAACAGAAAGATCAAGGCGTTGTTTCGGCTTACAATGCGGCCGCCGATCAGGTGACCGGAGCCCTCAAACGGCAAACCGATGCCGAGAACAACATGCGCCAGTTCGTCGCCGAGGCCGGCCACGAGTTGCGGACGCCGCTCACGGTCGTCATGGGTTTCCTCGATGTGCTTCGCCAAGGGGCGGTGCGCGAGGAAGCGCTCGCACAGCGAATCTTGGAGTCGATGTCGATCGAAGGCGAACGCATGCGCGCGCTGATCGGCAAACTGCTCTTGCTCGCGCGACTTGATTCCGTCGCGCCCGAGAATCGTGAAGAAGTCGACATCGCGGCGATCGCACGTGAAGTCGTCGAATCGTTTCGCACGCTGGCGGGCCAATCAAAGCTCGAATTCTCGGCTGCCGGCGACGCCCGCGCGCAGTCGACGCCGAATGAAGTTCGCGAATTGATCGGCAACCTGCTCGACAACGCGATCAAGTACGCGCCCGGCTCGACCACGCGAGCGGCGGTGCGCAGGATCAACGGCTACGTCGAAGTCGAAGTGTCCGACGACGGTCCCGGCATGGATCCCGCGTTACGGGTGCGTGCGTTCGATCGCTTTTCTCGCGGCGATAACAGAGGCAACATTCCAGGATCGGGGCTCGGTCTTGCGATCGTGAAGCGCATCGCGGATCGAGCCGGCGGCGGCGTCGAGATGGATACCGCACCCGGCCGCGGCGTTCGCGTCGTCGTCAAGCTTCCCGCGTCGTTCACACCCGCCTCGACGGGCGGACCATGAAGTTCCGCCCTACATCTTCGTAGCCGGAATGTCACGTCCGTTCTGATGCAAGACCAAGCCGGTGACCTTCCCGCTTGCGTCGCGCACGAACGAGATCTGCGCTGCGACTACTTTATAGAAGAATTCGTCCTTCGCCGAAGCGTAAACCGGCCATGACGGCTGTCCGGTCAGCTGCACGAGCAACTGGTCGGCCGTGCGAGAGACGGTAAACGCCGCCCCAGGGCTCGCGACGTACGTTCCGAGGTATCCGTTCATCGTCGCATCATCGAGCTTGACGATCGGCGGATAAGAAGGCTGCGGCAGCGGACCGACGGATCGAGCCGCTTGCACGACGACACCATTCTGGTGCAGTTCGAGTGCATTGATCTTGCCCTGCGCGTCGCGTTTGAAGACGATCTGCGCGACGACGATTCGCGCGTTGAACACGTCCTTCGCCGAAGGGTAGATCGGTATGGCCGGCTGGCCGGTGAGCTGAACAGATAACTGATCGCCGCTGCGGCTGATCGTGAAGATCGCACCCTGGCTTGCGACATAGTCTCCTACATACTCACCGAGGTCGATCGCTGACGACGCGCCCGCTGACGCGGGCGTGGGCGACGGCGAAGCGGTCGAAGGCTGTGCCGTCGTGGGAGCGGTCGTGGGGTCTGCGGCTGAAGCGCTGAGTTTCGTGCCGCGGATCTCGCGGCCGTCTTGTTGCAAGACGACCGATGAGACGTCGCCGGCGGCATCGCGAGAGAAATCCAGCTCTGCGTCGACGACGCGATAGTGGAACACATCCTTCGCCGAGGGGTAGATCGCAGCAGGCTCTTGTCCGGTCAAGCGCGCGAAGAGCCGATCGCCGCTGCGCGTCACGCTGAGCAGACCGCCCGCTTCTTTGAGGTCATAGCGCCCGACATATGATTGCAGCGTCGACGTGTCGAGCTGCGCGAGCTTCGGCCATTGCGCGACCGGAAGCGCGGCGTCGATGACGTGAACGGCGAGATCGTCCACCGGCAGACCGCCGTTCGTCAGAGCCACGACGCCGATTTCGCGGTCCGGAGAAACTGCGACGGATGCATGGAAGCCGGCCGTATCGCCGCCGTGGTGGATGATCGGCGTGACATCACCGGTCCACCAGACGAGACCGATCTGATTGCCTGGAAACGTGGATCGCGGGCGCTGCGCGAACTCGCACACGCGAGCCAGCGGGCCTTGGCCCATGTTGCAGCGGACATACTTCAGCATGTCGGCGATGGTGGAACGGATTGCGCCCGCCGGTGCGAGCGCTTGGAAGGTCCATGGTTTCACCGCTTGCCCGTCACCGTCGTGCCCAACCGCAAATCGCGCTCGCTGGTCCGCGCTCAACGCGATTGCGGTGTCCGTCATGCCAAGCGGCGCAAGCACTCTCTTCTGAAGAAGAACGCTGTACGTCACGCCTGCGCGCGCCGCAAGCGCGTCGCCGAGCAAGCCCACGCCAAGATTGGAATACTCGAAGCTCTGTCCGGGGTCGCGCGGAAGCGAATATCCCTCGAGGAATCTGTACATATCCGCGAGCGTGTAATCGGCATATGGGTCGCTTGGATCGGCGAAATCCATGTTCGACGGCAACCGCGGCAGGCCGGAATGTTGCGTCGCAAGATCGAGCAGCGTGATCTGCTTGCCGTTGCGCGATGGGACGCGGACGGTAGCCGGAAGATATTTCGCAACAGGATCGTCGAGTTTCACGCTCCCGTCGAGCACCATCGACGCAAGGATCGTCGCGGTAAACGTCTTAGAGACCGACCCGATTTCGAACAGCGTATGCTCGCCGAGCAAGGACTGGTTGCCCGTTTCGCCCGCCTTGTATATCCTCGTTGTGTGGTGGTCGATGACCCCGACGATCACGCCGACACCCGGGCTCTGGTCGATCCGCCGGCTTATGAGCGATCTGATGTCGGCGGCGGTCGCGAGAGGCATAGCGCGCGCAACCGGCGGATTTGCGATCGCAAGCGTGAGAACCAGCGCTCCGAGGTACATTCTCATCCTCCGCCCGGGGAAAGCGACGCCCAAGAGATCAGCCCGTCCGAAGCGAGTAACCGGCACCGCGGATGGTGTGGATCAATTTCACTTCGAAACCTGCGTCGATCTTAGCGCGCAAATACGAGACGTACGTCTCGACCACGCCGATATCGCCGTCGAAATCATGCCCCCATGCGGCGTTCAACAGTTGTTCTTTGCTGAACACGCGGCGGGGTTCGCGCGCGAGCGCGACCAGAAGCGAATATTCGCGCGGCGTCAAACTCACGATCGTGTCGCCGCGCCGCACCTCGTGAGTTCCGAGATTTATCACAAGGTCGGCAAAGGCGAAGCGCTCTTCGGCCGCAAGCGCCGGCCTGCGTAGTGCCGCGTTGAGACGCGCGACAAGTTCGTTCAACGCGAACGGTTTCGGCAGATAGTCGTCCGCGCCGAGTTCGAGACCCGTCACGCGGTCGTCTACGTCACCCTTTGCCGTCAACATGATGATCGGTGCGTGCGTTCTGCGCCTGATCTGCGGCAGCAACGTGAAGCCGTCGGCATACGGCAGCATCACGTCGAGGAGAACGGCGTCGGGATGCCACTCGTCTATGGCCGCGGCGAGCGACCGGCCATCGGGAAGACAGCGGACCGAGAATCCCTGCCGTTCCAGACCGATCTGCAGCATCTCCCGGATGCGCTTCTCGTCGTCGATGACGAGGATCTTCGCGCCGACAACGGCCTTCATCCGCGCGTATTTTGTGCCGTGAGCAGTTCTTGCCTCTCCGGTCGGCTGCAGCGGTATCGCGGTGCGTCGATTCTCGCCGCGAGCACTCCTGCCGGGCAAGCAATGGCAAAAGCGAGGGAAGTTCGTGGAGACGGAGTCAAACCATGCGAGGTTCAAGCCGGGCAAGGGCGCCGAATCCGAGCCCGCGGAGCGGGGGAACCAACGTAGGGGTGAATCGCGTGCTCGTAGCAAGCGAAGCGCACTTTCCGCGCTAACCCGTCAGCTAACCTCGCAGGCGACGGAAAGACTATCGATCATGAGAATGACTCATGCGTTCGCGCATGTGCGACATTCGGCGCGCGTGCTTGGGATCGCATCCGTAACTGCGTTGCTCGTCGGCTGCGCGCATTCCAACGGCGCGCTGCCGCTTCCCCCGACAGCGCCCGCAAACAGTGCGATGAACAGCGTGGTCCCCGTTCCGGCCGAGCACGCCCTTGCCGTTCAACCGCACCAATTGACGGAACTATACGCCGCAGACGGCGCGCCTCACGGGGCGTGGTCAAAAATGGCGCCATGGCTCACGTGGGCCACGGCGACGGTCGCGCAGTCCGTCATACTTCACAGCCTTGGAGTCAAGACAGAATTTTACACCGACCCCAATCGCGTCGCACCGGGCGATCCGCTCTATTCGGACGTAGAGTCCACCTTTGCCCACGATTGTGCCGGTCACCGGATCACGTTTCCGCTGAAACCCGGTAGATATCTCATGGATCCTCACTCGACGAAGCTCGCCGAACTCTGGAAAAATTGGGTCGACGGCGTCGGCGGTCAATTCGATGCGGTGTACGAGGATTCTGCAGATATCGTGGTCGGCGTCACGAGCGCCTTGCCATGCAACTTCAAGCAAGACGATTGGACGGCAGCAACAAACGCGATGGATCGCGCACTGAATCGGACGATCATCTACAATGGGCTGGGAGCCCTCGCCGACGACGAAGGCCACTGGTCATCGAGTCCCTCGATCGGCTTGAACAAGACGAGCGTGGGCGGATTTATGGAAGGGTGTTATTCCAGCGCGGGCAGCGACGCAAAACCGCACGAGAAGGTTTGGGCTGCCATGGAGAACACGGAGCTGCAAATGGTCGCTGCCCAGAAATTGTTCTCATGTCGAGGGTTGAACCTGACACCTGCCGCGCAAGCGATTCCGTTGCGATTGTACATGGACGCGTCAATCCTGCTCACATACGATCCGGCCACAACGATCGTTTCTGAGAAGTTTCCCACCCCGACGGGCTTCGACATCGATCCGGAAGTCGAGTTCGTACCGTTGGATCCTGTCGTCGGAGAACCGACCGACATCAGCGCCCTGCTCCAACCCGGCGGCACATACGGCCGCCAATACAATTCGTGCTACTTGCTCGGCGTGAGCGTCGGCCGGTGTGCGATCGTCGTCAATTCGAACCGCGCCGGTTCGAAGACTTTTCCTTGGCCGGGCACCTACAGCCACACGCTGACGCTGCGCGGCGGCGGCGTTCTGGACGGCGGCACCGTTTTTGTGAACGGCAGCCCTCCGCCGGGGTCGGTCGCAGCCGAAACGGCGGTAATCGCGATCCAATGAGCGGACCGGCGAACGGGCCGACGCTCGTCGGCGCGCGCTAGCCGGTTGAAGGGGCCGACACTCGTCGGCCCCGCCCTACGTTCGCGAGGCCGGGAACTACGTCGACGCCGGCGCTGGGGAACGCATCAGATCTTCCGTCAGCCTCAGGCGGATGATTGCGCCGGGCTTGATCACGATATTCGACTTCAGTGACGACGCGAGCGCAACTCCTGCCGCGGCTCCGGCAAGCGTTCCCATTTTATTTCCCGTGTGCTTTGCGACCATGTGACCGACGACTGCTGAACCGATGACGATACCAGCATTGCGAAGCATGTGGCTCTTCGGTTCAAAATCTCCCAGCGAGATGATGGTCGCACGTAGCGGCATCGTCGTGCCGTCGCTCAATCGTACATCATCGAAGACGACGGTCATCGTCGCATTGTGCAGTGGGCTGGCGGGCGAAACGTTCGTCACGTGCCCGTCGATACGTGCCTGGTTCAGCTGCGGATTCTTATGGAAGAACGTGTCGCGTTCGAGCAGCGAAAAGGTATCGCCGACCTTGCTCTTATTGGAACTCAATTCTTGTTGCAATGCACCATCCACTTCGGTGCCGCTCGCGGCGAGCATCGCGCCGGATGCGCTCCCGGCTGATTGGCTTTGAGCGCCGCCGCTGCCGCCCGAAGAACATCCGGCGAGCATAAGCGTAAAACACGCGCTAACGGCAAAAAGTGAAACTCGAGTCATCTGTACTGATTCCTCCGTCCGGCTATCTAAGCGAAACATTAATAGTCCGCGTATTTCGTCCCGCCGCGCACTTGGAGCCCACGGCAGTTCCCCCCTTTGGGCAGGCAAAATCCGGGAGGGACCGACTTGCGGATTGAATGCCTCCGTATGTCGAATTCTGCGGCGTCCAATCTCATCACGGCCATGCGCACATTTTCGTTGACGGCGATGATCGTGCTGCTCTCGTCTTTCGCGGCGGCATCCGGGGAGTCGTCAACGCCAGCACCTGCTGCGAGCGATGATCGCGGCTTCGCGCCGTCGGATCAGCAGGCAGCGATCGTCGAGGTTCAGCAATCGCGCGCGCTGCTGCAAAGCCACTTCGATCAGCTGACTCGCGCCGTCGGCCTCAATGGCGCGGCAGACCTGAGCCAGCGATTCGACGACGACTATACCGCCCTCACCACCGACTCTCGCCCCGATGGGTATCCGCCGGCCGATTGGTATCGGCGGATCGCGAATGTGGCACAGCTGGATACCGACTTCCTGAGTCAGGCGTTATCCGGCAAACCGCTTCCGCTCGAATCGGCTCACGGGCTCGTCGAGCGCGTCATGGTCTCGAAATTTGACGGGACGTATCAGCCGATGGCGATCTACGTGCCGCCATCGCCCGGTCCGCATCCCGCTCTCGTCGTTCTTCTCCACGGCCGGCCGCAGACCGAATCGCAGATCCTCGGCGGATCCGTATTCAAGGCGCTGGCCGACAGCACGCAGACGATCATCGTCGCGCCGTATGGACGAGGCAATTACGATTTTGCGCCGCCCGCAGCGGAAGAAGTGTATCAAGCTCGCGATCTCGCGGTCGCGGCTTTCCATCCTGATCCGCGCAAGATATTTCTCGCAGGGTATTCGATGGGCGGGTTTTCGGTCTTCATCGTGGGGCCTATCCACGCGAGCCGTTGGGCCGGCATCATGTGCATTTCCGGATCGCTCGTGAACGGCGACGTCGCGGACGTGCTCTGGCACTTCCAAAATATGCCCGTCTACGTCATCAATGGAAAGCTCGATGACAGCATCCCGGCGCGCTACGGAGAGCTCACCGCAGCATATCTCGACGCGTCCGGAATTCCGGTCGAATTCCGGCAAGAGCCGGCCGGTACGCATATCGTGGGAACGCTCCAGCCGTCGCTCGGCCTCGCGTGGAGCGATATGATCGCCGGCATCGTACGCAGCGCGCCTCAGCCCTTGAGCGGTCCGCTGCCGGCGTTGAGCCTTCCGACCCTGACGGACGACGGCAAGGAACCGTAGACATACCGGTGAGTTAGGTCCAGGGAGAGAGGGTCGGGCCCACCTCGTTGCGCAAGTCTCGGCGACACCCGAGAAGCACGATGAGGCACCCTATGGCGCATGTAGCACGATACCACGATTCAGCCGCACACAACCCGCGCCGGACCTCGACGTCCGATGGCATCGACGCCGCGTCCGAACTGCTGAGCATCCTTTTCTGCGGCATCGAGAACGCGCCCAACGTCAGCCTCGCGGATGGAAGCATGCTTTACGGCGGATCGTCGCCGCGCGCTAGTCTGATCCTGAGCGATCTCTCCGTCTTGCGCGATATCCTCATCGCCGCGTCGGATGTGCGCGCGGGCGAAGCGTTTGTGCGCGGAGACATCCGCGTCGACGGCGATCTGGAGAGCGCGATCGGGAGTCTGGAAGATGCGCGCGCCGTCCGTTCGGCGCGCGAGCTGTCGCGAATCGTCCAACTCGCGATCGGATTGAAAGGGTCCGCGCAATCGCCGAACGTGAAAGCGGCGCGCGAGCCGGCACGGCTTCGCGGCAGGCTCCACTCTCGCGCGCGCGATAGAGCGGCGGTCGAGTACCACTACAACGTCTCGAACGAGTTTTACGCGCTGTGGCTCGATTCGGATATGACCTATTCGTGTGCGTACTTCCGTTCGCCGTCGGATACGCTCGACGTCGCACAGCAGAGCAAGTTCGACCTTATCGCGCGCAAACTGCGGCTGGCGCAAGGCGACCGTTTTTTGGATATCGGTTGCGGTTGGGGCGGTTTGATCCGCTTCGCGGCGCGGGAGTACGGAGCGCGTGCGGTCGGTATCACGCTGAGCAGCCGACAAGCCGAATACGCGCGCTCACGGATCCGCGACGAAGGTCTGGCAAACGTCTGCTCGGTCGAGCTCGTCGACTATCGCGATCTGTCGCAGCTCGGCAGCTTTGACAAGATCGCGAGCGTCGGCATGGTCGAGCACGTCGGCGCCGCGAGCCTACGGGAGTACTTCAATGCGGCATATCGCGGGCTCGCCGATGGCGGTCTCTTCCTCAACCACGGCATTGTGAGCCAAGCGCCCGAACCGACAGGGCTTCGGAGACTTGTCGAGCATGCGATAGGGTCCGGACTGCGCGGTTTTGTCGGTCGATATGTGTTTCCCGATGGCGATCTCTTGCGCCTCGATCGCGCCGCCTCGGCGGCAGCGAACGCCGGCTTTGAGACCCTCGACATCGAAAATCTGCGGCCGCATTACGCGACCACTTTGCGTCACTGGGTCCGACGGCTCGAAAACAATGAAGCGCGAGCTCGCGCGCTGGTCGGCGATGCGACCTACAACACATGGCGGCTCTATATGGCCGGATCGGCGCGCGGATTTGCGGTCGGCAGAATGGGCGTTGTGCAAATGCTGCTCGCGAAACGCGATGCGCGCGGCGCGATCAAGGCACCCGCGACTCGCGACGACATCTACGCAATGAGCGCGAGCGCTCGCCAAATCGGCTAGTCATTCAGGCGGTTCGGACGATGTTTGCCCGCACGCACCTCGGGTATGTGCTTCCGTGCGGTCGTCATTCCGGCCGCTTGCAACGAGCCGGACGAAAGTGTGGGCAAAGTGAAGTTACAAAATTTGCGGGATCTCTGGGTGGACGAACTCAAAGATCTCTATCATGCCGAAAATCAGATCTTAAAAGCGTTGCCGAAAATGGCAAAGGCAGCCGTCGATGAAGAACTCCGGACGGCATTTGAGGAACATCTCGAACAGACGCGCGGCCACGTCGAGCGGCTCGAGCAGGTATTCGAACAGATCGACGAAGCGCCGAAAGGCAAGCGCTGCAAAGGGATGGAGGGCATCATCGCAGAGGGCAAAGAGATGCTCGAGCTGGATCTGCCGGAGCCTGTCGGCGACGCGGCTCTGATCGCCGCAGCGCAGCGAGTTGAGCACTATGAGATCGCGGCATACGGCACGGTGCGGACGTATGCGGAAATTCTCGGAGAGAGCGACGCGGTCGCGCTGCTTGAAGAAACGCTCAATGAAGAGAAAGAGACTGACGAGCGGCTCACCGGCATCGCGGAGACGGTGAATCCGGAGGCATCCGAAAGCGAGGACTCGGCGGACGTGTCGAGCGGCAATCGATCGCGCAACGGCAACGGAAAGAAGAGCAGGCAGCCTGTCGGAGCCGGCCGCTAAGTCGGATCGGCCCGTCTAACGAGAGGGCCGGCGTCGCGCCGGCCCTTTCTTTATTGTAGAGAGCGATCACATCTCGTCCGGGCCTGGATCACCGCCGGTCGCGGCAATCGCCAGCCGTTTGAGATATTTCGCCCAGCCTTCGCCGTGGTTTTGCCGCGATTCGTCTGATCCAAGACCGCGATGCGTGAGCTTCACGATCGTGTCCGAACCGACAGGCGTCAGCGTGATCTCGACCGTGCTCGATCCGGCGGGCGTGGGTTGATCGTCGCCTTCCCAGCCGAACGTGAAGACCAACCTCGTGGGCGGCGTCACTTCGACGTACGTGCCGCTGGCGATGTAATCTCTTTTCGACATCACGAGCCGGTAGGTTCCTCCGACGCGGACATCTGTCGTGGCCTCGACAGGAAACCAGCGCTGCAGCTGTGCGGGATCCGTCAGATAGGGGAAGATCGTCTCAGGTTTTGCCTTTATGGTTATTTCTCGTTCGATTGCTCGAGTGTCGACTGTCGGCATGGCGGCGTGAACCCCTCTCATCGGCTTCAATGACGTATTTCAGACGTCGCAGCTTCGCATCCCAGAACGACTCGAGAAAGCCTCGCAGCTCCGAAAGCCCTTCAGGTCTGACCCGGTAGAAGCGGCGCGTGCCCGCTCTGCGCTCCGATACGAGACCTGCATTCTTCAACACGGTGAGGTGTTGCGAGATGGCCGGCCGTGTGATCGCGAAATGGGCGGCGACTTCGCCTGCCGGAAGTTCCCGGACGGCGATGAGCGCGAGTATATCCCGTCGTCGACGATCTGCGAGTGCCCGGATAGCGGCGTCCATGGATAGTATGTTAGCACATACGAACGTAAGCGTCAACTAACGCTTAAAACTGAAAAATGGCGTCCTAGGACTTTTTCCCCGCTCCGCGCTGCGCGCCGTTGAAGTGGCTTGGTCGGAATTGGAGGAACTCTGCGCTCAGACCGAGCGAGTTTCAAAAGCGTCATGAGGAGAGAAACTATGGGACTCACAAAGAGGTTCGGTGCGTTTTCCGTTGCGGCGATCGCCGTCTCGATCGCACTGCTTCAATCGGGAGCTTCCTCCGCCGCCGGGACCTATTCGCTCGTCTATCGTTTCAGCGGCGGTAACGACGGCGGGAATGCGGCGACGGGCTTGACCTTCGATTCCAGCGGCAATGCGTACGGCACGGCGGTGATCGGCGGGCTGTATGGATGCGGCGTGGTCTTCAAACTCACCCCAACGTCTCCGTCCACGTGGCAGGAGTCGGTGCTCTATAATTTCACGTGCGGCTCGGACGGCAAGAACCCTCATGGCGGCGTGACGCTCAATAGCAAGGGTGACCTCTTCGGAACCACGACCGCGGGCGGTTCGGGCGGCGCCTGCACCGGCGACGGTTGCGGAGTAGTCTATGAGTTGACGCCGGCGGGCGAGCGGGTGCTCTATAACTTCACGGGCGGCAACGATGGTTTCGGCCCCGGCGGCGCCGTCTCGTTCGATAAGCAGGGCCGGCTGTACGGAACGACGCCGGATGGCGGAGCGTACTCACAAGGCGTGGTCTATCGACTCACGCACTCCGCCGGATCGTGGCACTTCAATGTCATTCATGCGTTCACCGGCGGCGCGGACGGCGGTGTCGGATCGCTCGGTGCCCTCCTCATCGACAACTCGAATACCATCTACGGAGTGACGGAGCTTGGCGGTGCGCATTCAGCCGGAACGGTATACAAACTCGCGCCGGAATCGGGCGGTACGTACGACCTCACGACGCTGTATGCGTTCAAGGGCATGCCGGATGCGGGTTTCGCGTATGGCGGTCTGCTCGCCGACGCGAGCGGCGACCTTTTCGGCACGACGTACTACGGCGGCACAAAAGGCGCCGGATCTGTCTTCGAACTCAGTCCGGCCGGCATGCGCACTTGGAAAGAGCACGTGATCTACAGCTTCACGGGCGGCATGGACGGCGGCTCGCCGACGAGCACGCTCGTCTTCGACGGTGCGGGCGATCTGCTCGGTACGACGTCCGCCGGCGGCAACAGCGGCTGCTCGTGCGGCACCGTTTTCAAGATCAGCGACGCCTCGCATGTGGAGACCGTCTTGCACCGTTTTGGCGCGATCGGCGACGGTATGAACCCATACTACGGTCTGTCTCTGGCGCCGAACGGATGGTATCTCGCATCGACCGTCGCCGGAGGTCCATCCGGCCAGGGCGTGATCTTCAGAATCAAACCGTGATCCCGCAGCCGAACGAGGGCAAGCGCCGCTTGCCCTCGCGCCTCGCCCGGTTTACCCTGTCAGCCTCGTTCCCGTGAAGTCCGGCGTTCAATCGTGTTCTTCATGGGTACGAGGACGGCAGAGGCACCCATGAGCAGTTTTCACGTCTACATCGCAAATTCGCCCGAATCGGCGCGCCACAACGTCGAACGCTTCGCAGCGGCGAGCGGCCTCAGCGCTGCCGCAGCCGTGCTGCTGGAAGATTGCATCGCACACGCCTGGGAAGACGGTCACATGCGCACGTCGGTCGCGGGCAACGCGATGGCAGCCGCACTCCAAGAATTACAGGAGCGCGAGCTGATCGATATCGCGCAGCTGAGCGACGGTGATATCGTGGTCCTGCCGACCGTTTTGGCCTCCATGGAGGGCGCCGCCGCAGGCGTCGGTTGGAATCGGCGAATCGGCGTCTTTGACTGGCCTGGTATCGGCAGCGACGCCGCGCCTGACGGATAATCCATCTCGAGTTCGAATCGTCGGCCGTAGTGAAACGCCCGCCGAGCGCGCGCGACAGATACGCGCCGATGTTGCCGACCGCCGTCGAGCGGCCGTTCGACTCGCCCGATTGGTTGTTCGAGACGAAGTGGGATGGCGTCCGCGCGATCTGCGTGGTGACGCACCGTGATGTGACGGCGAGCTCGCGAACCGGACAAGAGCTCACGCGGGCGTTTCCGGAACTCGTCGAACTTCGGAAGGCGTTCAGTCTGCTGCCCATCGTCGTAGACGGCGAAATCGTCAGTCTCGATCGAAAAGGGCGCTCGTCGTTCCAGCGTCTTCAACCCCGCATCAACCGATTGCGCGCGTCCGAGAACGGCGCTGTTCAGATCAAGTTCATGGCATTTGACGTTCTCTCGATGGGCGCACATGACGTGCGTAAACAACCGCTCGAAGTGCGCAAGGACCTCCTGAAGAAGGCGATCGTCCGCGGAAATTCGCGCATCGCGTTTTCAGCGCACGTGACCGGCAGAGGTATCCGGCTGTTCGAAAAGGCGCGCAGTCAAGGCATCGAAGGCATCATCGCGAAGCGCCGCGCCTCGCAATATCACGCCGGGCGGACGCGCGAGTGGCTCAAAATCAAAGTGACCGATAGCCAGGAATTCGTGATCTGTGGTTGGACCGAACCCCGCGGTGGCCGAAGTCATTTCGGATCGATATTGTTGGGCATCCATGACCGCGGTGAACTAGTGTACGCCGGTCACGCGGGAACCGGGTTTGATGAGAACGCCCTGGCTGGACTCCACGAAAAGATGGCCCGCCTCGAGACAAAACGCTGTCCGTTTCGTGTCATCCCGGCCGTGAATTCGCCCGTGCACTGGATGCGGCCCAAATTAGTGGCGGAAGTGAAATTCGGCGAATGGACGCGCGACAACGTGCTGCGGCAGCCGGTGTATCTCGGTCTGCGCGTTGACAAACGGCCGGAAGACTGCGTGCGAGTCCACGAGCGCTCATGATCCGAAGAAGCGCTCGGCCTCTCGACCTCAGCCCTTTTTCTTGGCGTGACGCCGTGCCCGGTAGGCGGTTATTCCCTCACCCACCGACTTCTTGGCCTTTTTACGAGATCGAACGCCCTCGAATGTGATCGTGTTGTCTTCGTCGGACGAATACTCGACCAAGAAGCGGCAAAGGCTCTCAAGCGTTTCCTTCGGGATGTCTTTGATATCGTCGTACTTGTCGGTGTTCTGGGCGACGCCGTCCATCCGAAGCGGACAGGCCACGATCCGGTCGTTCTCGACGCCGTTCTTCTTGAGACGGATGATGCCGAGAATGCGCGCTTCGACGAGACACCCCGGGAACGTCGGCGCGTCGCTGAGGAAGACGATATCTGTGGGATCGCCGTCGTCGGCCAGCGTCTGGGGCACAAAACCGTAGTCGTAAGGCCACGCGAGACCTTGCGCGATCGTCTGCTTGAGCTTGAGGATGCCGTACTTCGGTTCGAGCGCGAACTTGTGGCGGATGTTGCGCGGCGTCTCGATGATCGCGTGGACGATATTCTTGTCCTTCGGATTCGGGAATGTCGGGATGCGCTCAAAATGGGTCGCGTTGACTCTGCTCATTCCTCATTCTTTCCGCGGGCGGCCTTGAACCCGGATCGACCGGGCGGCCCGAAGAGCGGCCGGATGAGCGCCGCAGCGACCGCGCCGCCGACCAGCGGTCCGACGATATATACCCACGCGTATCGCCAATCACCGCTCACAAGCGCCGGACCAAATGATCGCGCGGGGTTCATCGATGCGCCGGTCATGTGACTGGAGAACAGGCCGCACAGGGCGACAGTGAGACCAACGGCGAGCGCCGCATTTTTTCCGACCACCGCTTCTTCCTCGGCGGTGGCGAGAATCACGAACACCAGGAGCGCGGTGAGGAGCCCTTCCCAGGCGACGGCCGCAAGCGGCGTGACCCCCGTTCCCGGCTGCGTCACGCCCTCATCGATCAACGAGCCGAACGCGAGCGCGACCGTCGCGGCGGCAGCGACAGCGCCGGCGAATTGGGCGACGACGTACAGACCCGCCAGCTTCGGCGGGAATGAGCCGCGCAAGACAAAGGTGAGCGTGACGGCCGGATTCAGATGCGCGCCGGAGATTCCGCTCAGACTCCAGATCATCGCCGCGACGACAAGGCCGGGCGCGAGGTAGCGCGCGGTGTGGCCGATGCCGCCTCCGACGTGATCGAGCACGTCGGCGCCGGCCGCGACGAATGTCAGAAAGAACGTTCCTATGATCTCAGCCCCGAACCGCTGCGCATTCGTAGGCCTTCCTGTAGGCGACACGGCGTTAGGGGGTCGGCACGGCGGTGGACGTGGAGTGCGCGTTCGGAGCCGCTGTGGCATATCGCAGCGGTGCCGCCGGAGGCGAGCCCTTCCAGGGCTGCCAGAAGAACATCGCCGCCACGGTCACGACGACGATGGCGATGAAGGTGTACACGATCGAGGATGCACCTGACTTGTGTTGAGTGACGTCATGCCGAGATGGCTCGTTCACGAGCGGACCTCCTGAAGCGGCAGTCGACGGATGCGTTTACCTTGTACCAACTCTGGAGAACAGCCAATCGGGAGAATCGAGAGCAGTGACCGATGCAGAACAGGACGGCCGGGAAGCGTCGCGCGCGGCCGGCCTGCTCTATGTGAACGATCGCAAACCCGGCATTCGCCGCCTGCGACGGGGTCGAGGGTTCGGCTACATCGCCCCCGACGGGTCGGCCGTGCGCGAATCCGCGGAACTCGCGCGGATCCGCGCTCTCGCAATTCCGCCGGCCTACCGCGACGTCTGGATCTGCCCGTCCCCTCGCGGACACATCCAAGCCAGCGCGCGCGACGATCGCGGCCGCAAGCAGTATAAGTACCACGCAGAGTGGACCCTCGTGCGCGACGCGGCGAAATTCGATCGCATGCTCAGCTTCGCGAAATCGCTGCCCGCACTCAGAAAGCGAGTCGCGCGTGACTTGCGGAAACGGGGACTAGGCAAGGAACGAGTCGTCGCAGCCGTCGTGAGATTGCTGGAAGATACGCTGATCCGAGTCGGCAATGAGGAATATGCACGAGCGAATAAATCTTTCGGCTTGACGACGCTGCGGACAAAGCATGTCGTGGCAAAGAGTGATACGCTCCACTTTCGATTTCGCGGAAAATCCGGACGTTTTCACGAGATCTCGGTTGCCGATTCGCGATTGGCGGCGATCGTGCGACGGTGCGCGGAGCTGCCGGGTCAAGAGCTTTTCCAATATGAGGATGAAACTGGAACCGCGGTGCCGATCGAGTCACAGGACGTCAACGACTACCTTCGCAGCGCGACCGCCGCAGAGTTTTCGGCGAAGGATGTCAGAACGTGGCACGCGACAGTCCTCTGTCTCGATATCCTCCGGCGATGTGAATCCGCGCCTGACGCGAACGATGCGCGTCGCATCCAAGCTGCGGCGGTCGAGCACGTCGCGAAAATCCTCGGCAATACCGCGGCTGTTTGCAGAAAGTGCTATATACATCCGCTCGTGTTTTCTTGGCACGAAGACGGATCGATCGCGCGGCGCGTCCGGACCCCGCGGCGCGCGCTTTCCGGCTTAAGCGCGATCGAGACGGCCGCTATCCGGGCGTTTCAGCGAGCAGCCTAGAGGGTAGGCGCTGGGTAAGGCGATTTCCGCCGTGGAGGAGACACTATGCGCATCACACTGATCGCCGCGGCGAGCGCGGCAAGCGGCTTGCTACTTTCCGCTGCAGCCATTCCCGCCGCGGCTGCACACCCGGACGTCACTATCAAGATGCACGCGCAGAATGGATCGGGCGAATACGGAACCGCGACGCTCACCGACCTTGGCGGCCGAACGCGCATCGTCATCGCGCTGCAGCACGAAAACACGCTCGGTAATCAGCCGGCACATGTCCATCTCGGGCCGTGTGCTAAACTGAACCCGGCGCCGAAATACCCGTTGAAAAACGTCGTCCTCGGACACTCCAACACCACCGTCGATGTGCCGATAACCGCTATACTGGGGCATGGCATGGCGATCAACGTCCATGAGTCAGCTTCGCAACTTGGCCGATACGTCTCGTGCGGCGACATCCCGTAAGGGGGATGTTCGCGAGCGCCAGGAGTTCGTCATCGGGGGATGGACCGAGCCGCGCGCGGATAGCGGGCGGCGCGGTTCGATTTTGTTGGGGGTCTATGACCGTGACGCGTTGCGCTATGCGGGCCATGCGCTGACCGGATTTAGCAGCCCCTCTCTCGAATCGCTCCGAGACGAACTGGCGGCGCGCGAGACCAAAAAATGTCCGTACGACGTGGTGCCGGCAATCGACGTTCCGGTTCACTGGGTGCGGCCGGAACTCGTAGCGGAAGTGAAGATCGTCGAACCGATTCGCAGCAGCATCTTGCGTCAGCCGGTTTACATCGGGTTGCGAGTTGACAAACGCCCGGAAGACTGCGTGCGGGTGCGGGAGCGCTCGTGACGCGCTGGAGGAAAAGTCAACGATATGGCACATGCGATTTGGAGCGGCGCGATCAATTTCGGATTGGTCTCGATACCTGTTCGGCTCGTGACCGCGGTTCGCACGAACGACCTCTCGTTTCACATGCTCCATGGAAAAGATAAAGGCCGTATCCATAACGAGCGTGTGTGCGATCATTGCCACAAGAAAGTCGAATGGGCGGATCTCGTCAAAGGCTACGAACTCGACGACGGCAAGTACGTCATCATGGAAGACAAAGACTTCGAAGCGGCGCGGCCGGAACTGACGAAGTCCATCGACATCGAGCAATTCGTCGATGCGGCCGAAGTCGACCCGCGCATGTACGAGACGCCGTACTATCTGGAGCCCGAGAAGAAGGCCCAGCATGCATATTCGGTCCTACGTGAGGCGCTGGAGAAATCCGGCAAGGTCGGCATTGCGCGCATCGTGCTCCGCACGCGCGAGCATCTCGCGGCTCTGAAACCGTACGACACCGCGCTTGTCTTAGAGCTCATGCACTTCGAAGGCGAACTCGTGCCGGCCGAAGACGTCGACGTGCCCACAAAAAAAGACAAAGTCTCCGCGGGCGAGATGAAGGCGGCGATGATGCTGATCGACGCCATGGCCGGAACGTTCGAACCGAAAGAGTACACGGACACGTACCGGCAGACCATGCTCAAAACGCTGCAGGACAAAGCCAAAGGCAAGAAGATCGTCGCGCAGAAAAAAGCCGCGCCGGCGCAAGAGCAGAACTTGGACGACATCGCGGCCGCGCTGCAGCGCAGCCTTGCGGCGCGCAGCAAGAAGTCGAAGCCTGAGGCTGAGAAGCCGAAGACGAAGGCCGACAAGACGAAGACGAGGCGGACGACGGCGCGCACGTGAGCGCGAGAACCCGGCCGCCCGAGATTCCCCGGACGGCCGAAACATTCGATGCCGCGGACGGCAAGCGGCGCGTGCATCTCACGAATCTTCAGAAGCCGTTCTGGAAAAGCCCGACGGTCACAAAGGGCGACTTGCTTCGCTACTACGCGGCGATCAGCCCGTGGTTGCTGCCGCATGTCCGCGATCGGGCTATGGTCATGAAGCGCTATCCGAACGGCGCGAGCGGCGAGTTCTTCTTCATGAAACACGTTCCGGACTCGCACCCGGCGTGGCTTTCCACGTGCAAGATCAAGCACGCCGGTGGTCGCATCGTCGAATTCCCGATGGTCAATGATCTCGCGTCGCTGCTCTGGATAGTGAATCTCGGCTGCATTGACCTCAATCAGTGGTATGCGTGCTGCGACGACCCGAACCGCCCTGACTATTTCCATTTCGACCTCGATCCGGTCCCCGGCGCGACGTTCGAGCGCGTTTGCGAGACCGCGCTTGCGGTGCACGACGCGCTGGAGCGATTGGAGATGCCGAACTTCGCCAAGACAACGGGTTCGCGCGGCATTCACATCTACGTGCCGATCAAGCGCGGCCCGCTTCAGAAAGACGTTTGGACGTTTTCCAAAGCCCTCGCGATGCAGATCGCCGAACGGAGTCCGCAGCTTATAACCGCGGTATACGCGAAAGCCAAGCGGCCGCATGGTCGCGTCCTCATCGACTACAATCAGAACGCGTGGGGGCGCACGCTCGCATCCATCTATTCCGTGCGCGCCGCAAAACGTCCGACCGTCTCCGCGCCCGTCACATGGCGTGAACTCGAGAAAGGCGTGCGGTTAGATGACTTCGACATCGGGAATATGGTGGCTAGGCTCCGCAAGGTCGGCGATCTTTGGAAGCCGCTGCTCGCCCGGACCGGGCGCGTCGATCTCGCAAAATATCTGTAGGGGCCACGCCAATCGAGAAGGGAGCGGCGTCATGCCTGGTAAGAAAAAGTCGGGTTCGACGCGGAAATACGGAAAGACGGCGGGTAAAAAAGTCAAGCGCGCGATGCATGAGATGAAGGAGGGCAAGCTCAAGTCGGGGCGCTCGGGCAAGAAGGTGAAGAGCCGCAAGCAGGCCATCGCGATCGGTCTCTCCGAGGCGAGAAAGAGCGGCGGAAAGGTACCAAAAAAGAAATCGTCGTGAAGGCGAAGACGCCGAAACGCGGGGATCGCTCGGACACGTCGATCGCACGATACGACGCGAAGCGCGACTTCAAGCGGACACCTGAGCCTACCGCCAAGCGATCCGCGACCAACTCGCGGTCGCTTCGTTTCGTCATCCAGCTGCACGACGCGAGCCGATTGCACTACGATTTCCGCCTCGAAGCCGCGGGCGTGCTCAAATCTTGGGCCGTGCCGAAAGGCCCATCGCTCGACCCTGCGGCTAAACGCCTTGCGATGCGCGTCGAAGATCACCCGCTCGCCTACCGCGATTTCGAAGGCGTCATACCCAAAGGGAATTACGGCGCAGGAGAAGTCATCGTCTGGGATCGCGGCACGTACCGGCCGCAAACCGACGTGCGCCCGGAGAAGTCGATCGACGACGGTGAGATCAAGTTCACGCTGCGCGGGAAAAAGCTCCGCGGCAACTTCGCGTTGGTGAAGATGCGCGCGCGCGATGGCGTGGAGAATGCGTGGCTGCTGATCAAAGAGCGCGACGACTTCGTCGACAAACGCTGGCGGGCGACCGCGCACGCCGAGTCCGTCAAGAGCGGCCGCACGCTGGACGATATCCGGCGTGCCAAAAAGGTAGCCACGTGGGTCTCGAATCGATCGTCGACCGAAGGCTGAGGGCGCAGGGTTGCGGCGAGCCGATGTCCAAACATATGTTCGAGGTACGGAGGCCGACGCTCGTGCAGAACAGACGTCGCAAGGGCAACGTAAGGTCGTTTTGCGATCGTGTCTGGGATTCGCTATTCTCGTCCATCGAAGCGTGCGACGAGTTGAGCCGCGATCAGCGACGCGTTTACACCTTTTTGTGGCGCACGGTCGACGTTCGAACGCGCATTTTCGAACGCGGCCTCGGTGTTGCAGCGATCGCGCGACGGCTTCGCATGTCGGACGCATCGGTGCAGCGCGCGCTTTCCATTCTCTGCGCCAAGGGTTTTGCCCACCGCCTTCCGGAGCTTCCGCGCCGGCCCATTCGACTTGCGCTCAATCCGCTGCTCATCGAGGCGGCATACGACGCCGCGAAACGCTCGTTCCCAGGTCGCCTTGCGAGCTGACGGCCGAGTGGACATCTTCAAACGCAAGTGTCCGCGGTGTTTGAAAGCCGTGCCTTTCCGGGCAGGAGAGGAGCGAGCCGGCGGCACCCACCGGATCGTGACCGTGGCTTGCACGTCGTGCGAGACGGTGATCGGCGTGCTTCCTTACATGAACAAGTACGCCGACAAGCGGGAACTCGCCGCCGTCGTACGCGCAGTGGTCAAGACGCATGTGAACTCAGCCGTCAAGCGACTGAAGCGAACGCGCCGCAAGACCAGATAGGATCGTCGTCCGCATGGAACAAGCTTGTGCCAAGCAGAATTGCTCGTGCATCATCAGCGCGAACTCGCCGAGTCAATTCTGCTGCGAGCGCTGCGAACGCGATGCTCACGACAACAGTCACTGCAAGTGCGGGCATGAAGCCTGCGGCGGCATCAGTTCGATCACGGGACCGCAGGGGCCCGACACGCTCGTCTAACTCCGCCTCGTGATCGCGGACGCGCGAACTTCCGTCTGTATCGTTGGCGGCGGGCCGGCCGGCATGATGCTCGGCTATCTCCTGGCCAGATCTGGAATCCATGTGACCGTGCTGGAAAAGCACGCCGATTTCTTTCGCGACTTCCGCGGCGACACGATTCATCCGTCGACGCTTGACGTGATCGACCAGCTCGGGTTGCTCGACGGACTTCTGGAGCTCCCGCACCAGGAGGTGAGATCGCTCGGTGCGCAGATCGGTGCGAATTCCGTCCAGATCGCGGATTTCAGTCATGTGCCGGCGCGCTGCCGCTTCATCGCGTTGATGCCGCAGTGGGATCTCTTGGATTTCATCGCGCGTCAGGGCAGAAAATATCCCAGCTTTCATCTGGCGATGAATGCGGCGGCTACCGATCTAGTGTTCGACGGCTCGGGCAAAGTCGTCGGCGTGAACGTCAGCACGCCTGAGGGCGCGCAGACGATTTTCGCGGATCTGACGGTCGGAGCCGACGGTCGCCACTCGCTCGCGCGCGAAAAGGCCGAGCTCGAAGTCCGGGATTTCGGCGCGCCGATGGATGTCCTGTGGTTTCGGCTCTCGCGCCGGCGCGAGGATCCGAGTCTCGCCTTCGGGCGGCTGGACCACGGCAAGATGATGATCATGATCGACCGCGGCGACTACTGGCAATGCGGCTACCTCATCCGCAAAGGCGATTTCGTCGCGATCCGCGAGCGCGGCGTCGCAGAATTCCGTGCTTCGCTTTCCTCACTTGCTCCTTTCCTTGTCGACCGCGTCGTCGAGATCCGCGATTGGGAGGACGTGAAACTGCTCACCGTCGTCGTCAACCGCCTTCGAAGATGGTACCGTTCGGGCTTGCTCTGCATTGGAGATGCGGCACACGCCATGTCGCCCATCGGAGGAGTCGGCATCAATCTTGCCGTTCAAGATGCCGTCGCGACCGCGAATATCCTCACACAACCGTTGCAGCGCTCGGCCGTAGATGATGATGATCTTCGTGCGGTGCAGCGACGCCGCGAATGGCCGACTCGCCTCACGCAAGGGCTGCAAATCTTCATCCAAAACCGGCTGATCGATAAGATATTGGGGCGCGACGTTCCGTTCGCGCCGCCGTGGCCGCTGCGGCTGTTAGACCGCTGGCCGCTTCTCCGCCGCTTACCGGCGCGCGCCATCGGCATCGGCTTTCGGCCCGAACGCGTCGTTTCCGTCTCTCCGATTCGGGTACAATGAATGATACAGACGGAGGAAACGACGCTATGAAGGCTCTAGCCGCCGCGGGCATGTCGCTCGCACTTGCCGCGCCGATCGCTACCGCCGCTCCGACCACGTATACGCTGACGGCCCCGCTCGTGGCGCAGCGAGGTTCGGGTGAGAACGGATCTGTGACGCTCACGCCCATCACCGCCGCATCGACGCGGGTGACGATCTCCGTGACCGGTGAACCGAGCGGCGCGTCGCAGCCGGCGCACATCCATGTCGGCACGTGCGCCCGGCTCGATCCACATCCGAAGTGGGGACTCAACGATGTCGAGGAAGGCGCGTCGGTCACCGTCGTGCCGGTCGGCATAAAGACGTTGACGGCCGACGATTACGTCGTCAACATGCATCTATCGTCCACGGCGATCATGCACTACGTCGCGTGTTCGGAACTTTCGACTGCCAAGAGACTGTAGGCGGTAGACACACCGCCGTTCCAAGGAGGTCAAACGCGTGAGCCCAAGTTTTGAATTTTGCTTCGTATCCGTCGTATCGAGCCGCGCCGATAGTCAAGGCGAGAACGCAACCATCGATGAAGATCTCAAGAAAGTGCAAGATCTTGGGAAAGATGGGTGGCAGATATCCGGGATCAGCCCCGATCCGCAACATCCGGCGGCGAGATTGATGGTCTCGCTCCAGCGGCAAACGCAGGGGTAGCACTACACGCCGTCTCGCGCCTCGTCGTCCGGTTCCCTCTCGAAGAGCACATCGTACCGGAGTTTGCCGGTTTCGGTGACGCGGACCCCGGCGGTCGGGATGTGCGGTCGCAGTTCGCCGTTGTGCATGAGGTGGTGCGCGTTCACGCCGCGCAGCAAGACCGCCGCATCGGCTATCAGCCGGCGATGACAGCGCCACCATAGGGTCTCGGAACACATGATCGCGATTCGCACGCCGACCGGCGCAAGCAAGTCGGTGAGGGCGGTGCAAAAACCGTCCGTCTCCATGTAATCGGCATACGCGCGAAATGACGGGTGGCGCAGTGCGATGTTCGGACTCTCGCGATCGGATTTCCGAAAACCGCCGAGCCCGGGCTCCCAGCGGTAAGCGCTTCCGCTCAAATCGGGGATCCAGCGTTCCATCTCTTCACGCCAGAACTGCGGATGGCGGCGGCTTTTGGGAAAGGAGCGGACATCGACGACCGACTCGATCGCAGCCTCGCGGATGATGCGCGCGAGTTCGTCCGCATCGGCCGTTCCGTGTCCAAGCGTGAGCAACTCCTGCGCCATCCGCTGACTTTTCGATGAGATAACCGTGGCCGCCCTGGGTATAATAAACAGGCTGATCCAACTAGGAGACAACTTCGGGGAGCGAGTCTATGCAAGACAACGGCGACGCAATTTCATTTGAGCGCGATATCCGGCCGCTATTTCGAGACGTTGACATCGACCACATGGAAGCCTTCGGCGTCCAGCTCGCCGACCACGCATGGATGTCCGAACCGGATAACGCGAAGCGGGTCTACGAATCGTTATCGAGCGATGCGGCCTCGCGCATGCCGCCCGGCGGTCCATATTGGAGCGACGAGCAGATGAAGAAGCTTTCAGATTGGATGGATGGCGGTTACCGGCCCTGAGCTGCCGTAGCTATTTCGTGCGCGTGTAGAGGCCATCGAAGACGACGGTCCAGGTCTTCCCGCTGTCGATTGAGGAGTCCCATAACTGGCGAACGTGATCGTCATCGATGCGCGTCCAACGAATGCGGTTAAGGCGCTCGGCACCGGAAAGCGACGTGCCGGTTCCGCTAAGGGTCATCACGCCGTTATCGTAAGAGCCGTCGAGCAGCAGCACTTGGCCCTGGTTGTCCACCCACGTCTGGTGCCACTGTCGGGTGGAGGCTCGATATGCATTGAAGCTCGATCCCACGTCTCCGCCCGTGCCGCTCCAATGCTCCTGAATGACGCATCCTCCGTACTCGGTCGTCACGTCATTCGTGCCCGCGAACTGTCCCTGCGGATCGGTCACGCGCCAATTGCCGACCCAAAAGTCGAATTGGCGATACTCCGGCGCGGAACACGGCTTTGGAGGCGTCGTCGACGCGCCCAGGGCGGCCGACGACAATGCGATTGTTATCGAAAGCGCGGCGAGAGTCGTGATGTTCGTTATCATCTTCATCACGGGCAGTTCGGCTCGGGACCCAAAAAATGCTCCGGACCGTTGTGCCGAGATCGTGCCAAGGCATCCGAGGTTCACTAGGGCCGTGACGTATCGATCTGGGCAGCGGGAGACGGGTCTCGAACCCGCAACCCTCAGCTTGGGAAGCTGATGCTCTACCAATTGAGCTACTCCCGCGGGCGACGATATCGTTAGGCCCATAATCGTTGAGACCCTGTAATGCGGGGCCGACTTGCGTCGGCCCCTTCAAATCAATCGACGCGTAGCGTAATGCGAGGCCGACTGGCGTCGGCCCCTTCAAATCAATGATGCGCAGCGTAATGCGTGGGCCGACTGGCGTCGGCCCCTTCAAATCATCAGCCCCTTCAAATCAATTGACGCGTAGCGTAATGCTGGGCCGACTGGCGTCGGCCCCTTCAAATCAATGATGCGCAGCGTAATGCGTGGGCCGACTGGCGTCGGCCCCTTCAAATCAATTGACGGGTTGCGTACTGCGGGGCCGACTGGCGTCGGCCCCTTCAAATCATCGGCCCCTTCAGATCAATTGACGCGTGGCGTGGTGCGGGCCGACTGGCGTCGGCCCCTTCAAATCATCGGCCCCTTCAAATCAATTGACGCGTAGGGTACGATCGGATGTGATCTGGCCGATTCGCGAAGCGGCATGAACACCGGCTGCGCGCAAGGCGTCGACGAGCGTTTCTGCGTTCTCCGGCGCGACAGCGAGCAGCAGGCCGCCGGATGTCTGCGCGTCGCAGAGCACGAGACGCATTTCGGGCGCGACGGAATCGGCGAATATCCACCCGCTACCGATCGCTGCATCGAGATTCGTGACCGAGCCTGCGGGTGCTGCGCCGTCTCGAGCGAGTTCGAGAGCGCGGCCGAACACCGGCACGGTCCGTGAATCGATCGTCGCGCCGACTTCGGATCCGCTGGTCATCTCGTGCAGGTGCCCAAGCAGACCGAATCCCGTGATGTCCGTGGCTGCGTGCGGCGGCGCCTGCGCGGCCACGTCGGCTGCGGTGCGATTGAGCTGCAGCATCGAGACGACCGCAGGAGCGAGGACGTCGTCGCCGATGAGATCGCGCTTGCGCGCCGTGGTCAAGATTCCCGTGCCGAGCGGCTTTGTCAGTAGGAGTACGTCGCCGGGACGCGCTGCAGAATTCCGCCAGATCTTCTGCGGATGGACCACGCCCGTCACGGCCAGGCCGTACTTCGGCTCCGGGTCCTTGATCGTGTGGCCGCCGATGACGCTGATGCCGGCCTCGCGCGCTTTGTCCGCTCCGCCCGCGAGAATCTCAGCGAGCACATCTGCGTCGAGCCCTTCTTCAGGAAAGGCAGCGATCGCTAGAGCGCTGACCGGTCGAGCTCCCATCGCATAGATATCGGACAGCGCGTTTGCGGCCGCGATGGCGCCGAACGTTCGCGGATCATCGACGATGGGCGTGAAGAAGTCGACCGTCTGTACGATGGCGATCTCATCCGTCAACTTGTAGACGCCGGCGTCATCAGCCGTGCTTGTGCCGACGAGCACGTTTGGGTCTTCGATCGGTGGCAAACGGCGCAAGACTTGCGCGAGGACGCGGGCGTCCATCTTAGCCGCTCAACCTGCGCAGCGTGACAGGTGCGTGAGGCGGTGGATATCTTCGCGCGTCATGCTTAATCCGTTTCGACCCATCGGGCCCGCGCCCTGGCGAGGTCGCGCGTGTCTGCGTCGCTAACGTATCCGCCTCGAACTACGAACGACCGCAAGGAGACAAGCATGAGCGCTCGGACAGACGGAAAGATCGACGGGGACGCGATCACCCGCAAACGCCTCGCGGCGTTGCTCAACGAGGACCTCGCGCGCGAGTACCAGGCGATCATCGCGTATGTCGTCTATTCTCAGGTCCTCAAGGGCGCTGAATATATGAGCATCGCCGCGCAGCTCGAAGAGCACGCGAAACAGGAATTGAACCACGCGCTGATCATCTCGCGCCAGATCGACTATCTGGGCGAGATGCCGACCGTGACTCCAAAACCGGTCAAATCATCGGCAAAAGCGCGAGAGATGCTCAGATTCGATCTGGAGAACGAGACAGAGACGATCCGGAACTATCGCGACCGCGTGCGGCAATGCGAAGAGCTCGGCGAGTTCGCGATGGCCGAGCAGATCCGCGAGATCCTCGTGAACGAACAAGACCATCAGATCGACTTGGCCACGGCGCTCGGCGAAGACGTGCCGGCGATCGGAAACACCTCGAAACGCAAGTAAACGCGCGTCAAGCGCCAGCCTGCTGCGCATAATGGAGTTCGCATGATTCGCAAACTGTCGTCGGGCGGCTATCGGCTCTATTCACGGAAGAAGGACCCGAAGACCGGCAAACGCAGGAATCTCGGTACGTTCAAGACGCTCGCGGCGGCGAAAAAACACGAACGCGCGGTGCAATACTTCAAGCACCATTGACCTATCCGTGCACGCGCATCCGGGTTCCGCCGCCGCCGGCGTTCTGGACGATGCCTGCAGACAGCACCGCATCGGCCTTAGCGAGGCCGGCCCGCATCTGGGTCTCAAGCTCGCTGAGTTCTTCGAAATCGGCAGATCGAGGAGCGACGTCGGCCCCGCTGACAAAACCGGCGAGACTATTCAGCTTCTCGTACACGTGGATCGGATCGCGGATATCGTCCTCGCCCGCGAGATCGGCCGGCTGATAGAGGTCGTTGAGCGCCATGTCGATCGCTTGGTCGTACGCGTGAACGGCGCTTACCGCGGCGGCGGACGCTCCGGGTGCAGCGACTGTCTTGTCGGCCTTCGATTTTGCCGCTCGAAGTCTGAGGATTCGGGCACCGATCCGCGACTCGTCGTCGCGGATACGCAGCAAGAACGAGAGCTGGGCGCGCAGATCCGACAGCGGCGTGCTCGCGCGCGGATCCGGAAGCACATCGACGGAGCGCGTCGTCGTCACGCCGGCCGCGACGAGCCGGATCGAATACGTCCCCGGCACTGCGAGCGGTCCTGTGAAGCCCGCGAACCCCTCGACCGCGGCGCGCGGAACTTTGTCGATCCCATCATAGCGTAGATCCCACCACGTGCGGTTGACGCCTTCGACCGCGTCGCTCACGCCGATCGTGCGGATGACGGTGTTGCCGTCCAACACTTCGATCTTGATCTTGTCCTTCTTGGCTTGCGCTTTCTTCAAAAAGAAGTTCACGTCGACGCCGTACTGCGGATCGTCGCCGGACCCCTCATTCGTCTGTCCCCCTCCGCCGCCGGCATAGCGGTAAGCCGGCCGCAGACTGAAGAGATGCACCGCGCTCGCCGTGACCGCGGGGCTATACTCTTGGAGCGGGCGAAGATCGTCGAAGATCATGTTGGCACGACCGTGCGTCGCCACGACGAGATCGTCGAATCGCTGCTGCAGCGCGAAATCGTAGACCGGCACGGTCGGGAAATTGTCGTGGAACTGCTGCCACGATCCACCGTCGTCGAGCGAGTACCACAAGCCGGTTTCGGTTCCGACGTAGAGAAGTCCGCGACGAACGCGGTCTTCCTTGATGACGCGCGTGTAGCTCGTCCGCGGAAGATTGCCGGAGATTCCGCGCCATGTGCGGCCATAGTCCGACGTGGCGAAGAGGTACGGGGAGCGGTCGCCGCGCTCGTGATCCTCGACCGCCATGTACGCGGTCGCCACATCGAAAGGCGAGGGTTCGATGTAGTCGATCCGTCCATAACGCGGCATACCTACGCCGGCCGGTGTCACTTGCTTCCAGTGCGCGCCGCTGTCGAGCGTGATCCACACCAGGCCGTCATCCGTGCCGACCCACAGCGATCCTTTTTGCTTTGGCGAAGCGGCGATCGCGAAGATCGTATCGTACTCTTCCGGTCCGGTGTTGTCGCCTGTGATCGGGCCGCCCGCATGCCGTTGCCACGCCTTTACGTTGCGCGTGAGATCCGGGCTGACGATCTGCCATGTGCGCCCGCGATCGATCGTCGCAAAGAGTCGGTTCGCGCCGAAATAGAGCACATCGGGGTTCCACGGCGCGGTTGCAACCGGGGCCGTCCATTGAAAGCGATAACGCAGCGAGCCCGCGCCCCAACCGCTCGTGTCATCCGGCCACGGGCTGATCGTGGCAGCCTGATTCGTCCGGCGATCGTAACGAGTGAGCGTTCCTTCGTAACCGCTGCCGTAGATGAAGTTGTCGTCTTTGCCGTCAAAGACGATCCAACCGCACTCGCCGCCCCCGGGCGGAATCCAGTCGATGGGTTCGATGTCGCCGTTGATAAGGTCGTTGCTCGGGCCGCAGTATGCGCCCGTATCTTGATCTTCGCTGCACACCGTGTACGGCACGCGATCGTCTACCGACACATGATACGACTGCGAGACCAATATCGGCGGCGCCGACCACGTCTTTCCGCCGGTGAGCGAATACATGAGACCGCCGTCGTCGCCGACGATCAGACGATCGCCGTCGGTGGGGTCGATCCACATCTGATGGTTGTCTCCGCCCGGCGGCCGCAGCCGTTTTGCGGTGACGCCGCCATCCTTGCTTTCCATCAAGCGCACGGAAAGGAAATAGATATGGTCCTTATCGCGCGGGTCGACCGTAAGCTCTGAGAAATAGAACGGACGTTGCGCGAGATTATGGTCGTCGCTCACCATTTTCCAGGTCACGCCGGCGTCATCGCTGCGCCATAACACGCCGCTCCGCGACTCGATCAGCGCATAGAGCCTGCTCGGAGCGCTGGGCGCAAATGCGAGGCCGATGCGGCCGGTGTCGCCGGCAGGCAAGCCGTGACCCAGCGCTTGAGTCCAATGTTCACCGTCATCGGAAGAAATGAATAACCCGCCGCCCGGACCGCCGCTCGTCAACATGTACGGTGAACGCGATGCGCTCCACAATCCGGCGACGAGCACGTGAGGATTTCCCGGCTGCATGACGACGCTCGACGCGCCGATTCCATTTCCGCTCGAGAGCACGCGCCGCCACGATTTGCCGCCGTCGCTCGTCTTGTAGACGCCGCCGTCCGAACCGCTCTTATACGGATCGGCGACCGCCGCGACGAACACCGTATCCGGATCGGTGGGGTCCACCGCGACCGTCGCTATCTGGCTCGTATTCGCGAGACCTACGTGACGCCACGTGTCGCCGCCGTCGTCGGATCGCCAGACGCCATCACCAAACGCGATATCGCTGCGCAAGTTCGGCTCGCCGGTGCCGACGTACACTATCTTGGGGTTGGACGGCGCTACTGCAACGGCGCCGATCGAACTCACCGGCTTGTCCGCGAATACCTGACGCCACGTCGCGCCGGCGTCACGCGAACGCAGCAGGCCGCCGAGACCGCCCGCGAAGTAGATCTTCGGATTCCCCGCGACACCGGCGACCGCGTCGATCCGCCCGAAGTCCGGACCTATCGTGCGAAAGTCGATCGATGCAAACGGGCCGGCCGGTGTGGGTCTTGGGGAGGGCGCGGGAGCCGGTCCGGAAACCGCGGGAACGCGCGTCCACGCCAAAAAGAAAGACAGGCACGCGATTGCGATCGCGATGCGATTTCTTCGTGTCATGGCCGGTAGTACGCAAGCAGCAGCGCTAAGTCCCGCCGCATGCACAGCCGTCTGCTGCTACGCGGCCTTAGAGCGGCGCATCGCCAAATTCAATAAGCCGATGACAACTGCGGCGCCGAGCGCGATCCACGCGATCTGAGCTCCGGCGAGAAATGTGATGCCGAGGGCGGCGTCGATCGAATACGCCCCCGGCCCGATGAGTGCGATGAGCAGCGCCACCGCGATGTACATCGAGTTGAGCTCCCAACCGCCATCCGAGGTGAAGAAGCCCTTCTTGATGTGGACGGATCCGATCGCCGTGATCATGACCATGACGATGAGCGCCGGGCCGATCGGATTTAACAATCCCAGCAACGTGAGCACGCCGCCGCCGGATTCACCCAATCCCGATAGCACCGCGAACGCCGCGCCCGGCCGAAATCCGAGCGTTTCCATGAAGTCGCCCGTGCCCTTGATCCCATAGCCGCCGAACCAACCGAAGAGCTTTTGCGTTCCGTGCGCAAAGATGCCGAGGCCGATGATCAACCGCGCTATGACAAGTGCCGTATCCAAAGTTAGCCGCCTTTCGACTGGAGCGATGCTGCTCTATTGCGAGTGAAGGGTGAGGGCGAAGATCACGACTCTGCCTGCCAGAGGGAGCGCGTCCGTGGGAATCGGCCCAGTCAGCCCGCCGTACGGCAGGCCGCCGTTTAGCTGCGTGAACCTGTCGTCGTAGACGTTGGTGAGATTGGTACCGTAAAGACCCACGTCGAGGTCGCGCCGGTGCCACGTGGCGCCGGCCTGGATCGTCGCAAACGGAGGGCGATTGAGTTCGTTGTATTCGCCTTCGTAGAGCACGCGGGCGTACCAGGCGAGCGCGGCGTGCGGATCTTTTTCTACCGAAAGCGTGGCCTTGTGCAGCGGCACGCCTAGTGTCTGTTCACCAACGACGAGCGAGCCGTCTTGTGCGAACGGCGGCACCTGTGTGAGGTACACACTATCGACTCCGTACCCGGCGCGTAGCGAAACGTCGCCGGCCAACGGCACGGAAGCGTGCGTTTCAGCCCCGGTGTAGACCTGGGCGGCTGCATTGACCGGATAGCTGAGGCAAGGCGGCGGTCCAGTCGGAGGCGCCGGGCACGTCGTCGGCGGGATGAATGTCGTGATCGCGTTGCGCAGGTCGGAGCGATACACATCGAAGCTGATGCTCGGCGATCCTCGCGGCGCCGTGAAAAAGTGATCGTAGCCGAGGTCGTATTCTGTCGCTCTGTCGGGCCCGAGATGAGGATTTCCGATGCTGATGTATCCATTGACCGGCGGCGGCAAAACAGGCGGAACATAGAGCGACGGCAGCTGCGGTGATTGGAACGTCGTGCCGATCGATGCGCGTAACGCAGAAGCCGGATTGGGCGTCCATACGAAGCCGGTTCGCGGATCGAAGCTTTTTCCAAAGGTGCTGTAGTCGCTGAGATATGCTGCAAGGGAATAGTGCAGCTTTGCCGTCGCGTCCCACGTGTACAGCGCGCCGACAGAGTGCGACGCTTGGCCGAACGTGCCCGGGTCAGCGGCGCTGCCGGGACTCGGAGAGTCCGCGGGCCGTGCCACGTCGATAGTCGGAGGCGCGAGGACGATGTCCGAACTGACGGATCCCGGCACGTAATCGGTGGCGAGCTGCTCGCTCGCTTGCGCGAACTTGATCGTCACGACGCCGCGATCGAGCGGATGCGTGATTTCGAGCGTGTCGTCGTTTATGACGTCGCGGTCGTTGTAAAGGAAGGGTGAAGCGGTTTGCGCCGGGCCCTCGGACGATTGGGCCACGACCGACGTCAGGTGCCTGAACAAAGCCGTCGTCTGCCCTGTGCCGTCGGCGGCTGCGTCGCCGAGCGGTACCTGCGCGTCAAAACCGTAGGCGGAGTTATGTCCGAGGAGCGCTGAGCCGGCGCCGCTCTGCACGCTGCTCCCCAAACTCGTGAGCACGGCGGAAAGGTCGCGGTAGACGGCCTGATCGCGCAGCGAGACGCCGATGAACCCCGCGCCTCTGTCCAAGCCGTAGCGCAACTTCACAATGGATGAAGTGGCATCCGATCCATCGCCGACAACTCCGTCGGCGCCGTCCGCGACGATTGGAAAGTCGTGTATCTCGCCAGCCGACGTGATCCGATGAATCGAGACTGCGTAACCCACGTCGCCGCTCGTGCCGGTCGTCTGCGCGGTCTGGCCGAACGTACCAAAGGATCCCGCGGACACGCGGAGCAGCGATTGCGCAGTTTGCGTTGGTTCGAGCGTCTGTATGTTCACGGCGCCGCCAAGGGTGTCGGGACCGAACAATGACGTGGGCGCGATGCCGTACGCGATCTGCACGCTCTGCAAATCGGCCGGGTCGAGCAATGAGACATCGAAGGAGCCCGCGTTTCCATTATTGACTTGGTGCCCGTCGATTTCGACGAGCGTCTCGCTTGGATCGGGCCCTCGAAGCGCAACGGCCGCCGGCGCGTTGAACCCGCCCCCCGCGACAGGGACGATGGTTGTGGAAAGTTCGTCGCCGAGCATGTCCGTCACGCGCGTCACGCCTTGCTCGGCTGCGAGCCGCGCGTTCACGGCCACGACATGCGACGGCGACGTTGAGACCGCTTCTGCGCCGTTGACGGTGACGCGATCCAAGACGCCGATCGACGAGGCTTGGGAAAGCGTCATCGTCAGATCGATCGCCGTGACCAGGTCTGCAGCGACGAACACCGTCGCGGCGGAGATGGGCATATATTTCGCAGCGTGGGCGGAAAGCACATACGTTCCAGCTGCAACAGAGCCGCCGAACTGGCCTCGCTCGTCTGATGTGAAACCGTAGCGGCCGCCGGAACCGATCAAGCGGATGGTCGCGCCGGCGATCGGCGTGCCCGCGGCACTCGCGACGGTCGCCCTGAGTTCGCCGGTGCCGGCCGCGGCCGCGGGTGCTCTGAAAGTCACGTGTATGGCTAGCGCCAGGGCGAACAGCGCAAGGGCGGAAGCTGCGGGGGGCCTTGGATGCACATTACATTGATTTGACGCGGCGACGCGGCATTCCTAAATCAATCGCCGGTTTTCGGCCTCGTCAGCGTGCCGATCCTCGTCCGTTTCCCTCGTGCGGATTATTGCGCGATCAGCTCGCAGAACTTTGCGAGGTCGACGTTGCCGCCGGATACCACTGCTACGATACGCCCCGCTCCGGCTCTGCCGGAAAGCGCCGCAGCCACCGGCAGTGCGCCCGCTCCCTCTGCGATCACGCGGGCGCTCTCGGCAAGCGTTCGCATCGCCCGCCTTGTGTCTTCGAGCGACACGACGATTGAACCCGTGACGATGTGGCGGATGCGTTCCCACATGCGCGGGAACACGCTTTTCCCGCCGGCTCCGTCGACGAAACTCGGCTCCCAAGCCGCGAATGCCGACGCGGCATTGCGAGCAAAAGAGGTATGTGCCGGCGCGGCGGTCTCCGGTTCGGCACCAAAGACGCGGATGTCAGCGCGCCCGCCGGCGCGTAAGCCCGACGCCACCCCGGCGATGAGCCCACCGCCGCCGAAAGCAGTGAGCACGGTCGCGACGTCGGGGAGATCCTCGAGGATCTCAAGTCCGATCGTCGCGTTGCCCGCGATGAAATCATCATCGTCAAAAGGATGGATGAACGTGCCGTCGACACCGGGAAACGCGCGCTGCTCCATGGCATGCCAGCATTCGTCGAACGGCGCCTTCACGAGGCGCGCGCCGAGAGCGCGCATGCGCGCGACCTTAGTCTCCGGGGCGGTTTCGATGGTGACCACCGTGGATGGGATACCGGCAGCTCGGGCTGCGTAGGCAACGCCTTGTCCTGCATTGCCGGCGCTGATCGTCCAGACGCCGCGAGAGCGCGCATCGGCCGACAGCTTCGCGACCGCGTTTGCCGCGCCGCGGATCTTGAACGAATTCGTGGGCTGGAGATTTTCCAATTTCAAGTAGATCTCACAGCCCGGTCCCTCGACTTGGAGCTTGACAAGCGGCGTGCGCAGGACGGTGCCTGCGATGCGCTCGCGGGCCGCTTCAACGTCGGCGCGCGAGATCGGCCGTATGCCGTTCAACGCACCGCCTTTGCCCGCGCGAGCCAACCGTCGATCTTCGCCATCGCGGCGGCGTATTGCGGCGTGATTAGTTTGGCGGCCTGTCGTTGCGTCTGCAAGACGGGTCCGGCAGCACCGCTGAACACGAATCCCTGAACGAATTCGTAGACTTTCGGCGCGAACATGATGCCGTCTTCACCGTTTTTGTAGTTCGCGGTCAGCGAGTTTTCGACAGCCGAGCCTTCTCGCGCGAGCGCGACGGCGCTCGGCGAGCCAAGCTTCTTCAAGCGGGCCACCTGTGCGTCGATCGCGTTGAATCCCTTATTCATGTTATCCAGCATCGACAACGCGCGCTCCGAGAAATCGTACTGGGCTTTATAGTCGGCCTGCGTCCACGGTGCATCGGGATCGGGTCGAACGGTAAAGGTACGCGACAGGCGCAGACCATTCGAGAAGGTCACGCGCGCCGTGTAGGTGCCGGGGACGACGGAGTTGCTGATGTTCGGAAGACGGGCGCCCTTGCTCGCCGCTCCATACCACGGCGTGATAGGCGTTTCGGAAAAATCCCAGATAAAGCGCGTGACACCCGAGCCGTTCTTGATCCACGGCTCCTTCTTTCCGCTCGTGCCGACCGGATGCGAACCGGCGTAGCTGCGCACGAGGCGGCCGCGCGCGTCGAGGATGTCGACCACCGGCGCCTTTCCGCCCGCCTTGGCTTGGAAGAAGTCGATGACCGCGCCGGTGGGCGGGTTCGGAGCCGCGTATTCGGTGTAGGTGCCTTCCGCTTTCTCGGTGTTGTTGTACTGATATGCGACCGGCGGCTGAAAGACATAATGTCCGGCGCTCTTCGCGGCTTCGAGATCTTGGAGCGGACGGATGTCATCCATGATCCATGCGGAGCGGCCGTGCGTTGCGATGATAAGGTCATCGAATCGCGGCTGGATTCGTATATCGAAGACCGCCGTGTGGGGAAGATTGCTTTGGAGCTTTTCCCAGCGGCTGCCGCCGTCGAACGAGATCCACATGCTGCGCTCGAGGCCCGCATAGACGAGATTCGGATTGACCGGGTCTTGGCGCACGGCTCGCGCGGATTGATCTGCCGGAAGACCGGCGGCGATCGACGTCCACGATTTTCCGAAGTCGCTCGTCTTGAAGATATACGGTGCGTAGTCGCCGCTGTAATGACGATCGATCGCGGCAAAAGCGGTGCCATCTGCGATCGTCGACGGGGCAATCGCCTCAACGCGTCCGAACGGAGGCACGCCTGGCGGCGTCACGTTCTTCCAGTGCTTTCCGCCGTCGCGCGTCAGCTGGATGAGACCATCGTCGGTACCGGCCCATATCTCGCCGCGCTTGACGGACGAGCCTTCGATGTCGAGAATCGTGTCTGACGTCTCGGCGCCCGAAACGTCAAGACTGATCGGGCCGCCGGATGCCTGTTGATGGGACTTTATGTTGCGCGTGAGGTCGGGGCTGATCGGCAGCCAATGCCGGCCTTCGTCTTGCGACTGAAAGATCACGTTGCCGCCGTACCACACGATATGTGGGTTCCACGGCGCAAACGCGATCGGTGAATCCCAATTGAAACGGTACGTGCACTTGTCGATCGCAAAGCCGTTGAAGCACGTCAGATCCGGTGCGACGCCGAAGCTGATCCGGCTCGAGTTCATCCAGATGCTCACGGCTCCGTCTTGCGAATCGGTCCAAACGTAGTCGCGGTTGGCTGGGTCAGGCACGAGCCACTGACCGTCGCCGCCTACCTCCGGTGTCGTGTATTCGTTCGTGATCCCGTCGGAATCGCGGCTGTTCGACGGCCAGCACCAGCCGCTGTTGTCTTGGAAGCCCGCGCAAACATTGTACGGCGTGGCGTCATCGGCCGCGATGTGGTAGATCTCTCCGATCGCGTAGTTGCGCGAGAAGAACCAGTTCGCGCCGCCGTCCACGGTGACCGGTGCACCCCCGTCCTCGCCCAAGATGATGCGCTTGGGATCGTTCGGAGCGATCCAGATCGCGTGATAGTCCACGTGCACTTGATCGGCGATGGTCTTGAACGTCTTGCCGCCATCCTTGCTCTTCGACGCCTGTTCGGAGACGGAAAAAACGGTATCCTTATCGGTTGGATCGACCGCGATATGGCTGAAGTAGAACGGTCGCTGATCGATGAGCGTGTCGTGATTGACCATCGTCCACGTCGCGCCCGAATCATCCGAACGGTAAAGGAAACCGTCCGTGCTTTGGATCAGCGCGTAGACGCGCGCGGAGTCGCTTGGCGCGATCGCAAGGCCGATTCGACCCGTGATGCCGTTCGGCAGCCCATGCCCGGTCAGCTTCGTCCACGTCTTGGCGCCATCTGTTGATTTGTAGAGGCCGCCATCCGGGCCGCCGCTCGATGCGATCCATGGCTGCCGCCGGAATTGCCAGATGCCCGCGTACACCACGTTCGGATCTTTCATATCCATCGCGAGGTCGGAGCCGCCGCTCGAGGGCCCGACGTACAGCGAATGGGTCCACGTCTTGCCGCCGTCGTTCGTGACGTAGACGCCGCCCGCCGGACTATCTTTGAAAAGATCGCCCATGCCCGACACGACGACGTGATTGACGTCTTTCGGATCCACGGCGATGCGAGAGATCGTGCGCAGATCCGTGAGGCCCATCTTCGTCCATGACTTGCCCGCGTCTACGGATTTGAAGATGCCGGTTCCGAGCATGACGTCGTTGCGCGGATTGGTTTCGCCGCTGCCGACCCAGACCGTGCTGTCGTCGCTCGGCGCGATGGTGACCGCGCCGATAGCCTGCACGTCTTGATCGTCAAAGACGGAGTCCCAGGTCACGCCGCCATTGTCGGACTTCCAGACGCCGCCGCCGGCGGCGCCGATATAGTAAAGATTCGGATCGGTCGCGCTGCCCGCGACCGCGGCCACCCGGCCGCCGGACGCGGCGGGACCGACTTCCCGCCATTTCATATTTGCGAACGGCGAGGAAGGCGTGGGCGATGCTTTGGGTGCGGCTGCGGTCGCCGTCGGTTTGGGTGACGGCGCCGGCGCGCTCGGCGAAGGCGAGGCCTCGGGAGCCGCCGACGCGGCGCTGCCCACCATTGAGAACAAAGCGAAAATGATCGCAAACAACGATTGCATGTATTTCCTCCGGACAATCGTCGGTGTTACGGAGCAGAGCGCAGCGCGACCTCCGTTGAAACCGCAATAATGCATATTTATAAGGCGGGCCGCGCGAAGGCCGCAGACGCTCGCCGCGTCGAACGTGCGCTAGCCACATGACTAGACATCTCGGTCGGCTCTTACTATTTCTGGTCGGTATCGGTGCGGTATCGCACGGAGCGTCGAGCGAAGCGCAGGCACGCACGATGCGATCCTCGGATTTTCGGGCGCTCGTGGGATTGTCGGCCCCGGCGATCTCGCGCGACGGCAAGTTCGCCGCGGTCGTCGTATCGCGGATCAATTGGGATGACGATACCTACTCGACCGATCTCGACCTCATCGACCTGACCACGCACTCGCGACGAACGCTGACCCAGGATCGGCACGATGTCGACGCACCGTCGTTCTCGCCCGACGGCACGAAGCTCGCATTTCTCGCAGATGCAGGCAGCGGCGATGACGCGGCGGTCCAAGTCTGGGTGATGCCGCTCGACGGCGGCGACGCGAAACCGGTCACGTCGGCGGGCGACGGTATCCAAGAATACACGTGGCGGCCGGACGGCAGCGGGATTGCGTATGCAGCCGCGGATCCAAAGCCGAAACGCAGCGGCGCGGACCGCTTTCGCGACAGTTTCGTCTTCACAACCGAACCGATAGTCGCGCACTCAGCGCCGCGCCCCGCGCATGTTTTCGTCACATCGGCAGCCGGCGGACGCCCGAAGCAGCTCACGTTCGGCGACGCGAGCGATTCGAATCTTGCGTGGTCGCCCGACGGTAAAACGCTGGCCTACACCGTCAATCCGAACGCGATTCTCAACGACTCCTACGTCTCGCACATCGAGCTCGTCGACGTGTCATCTGGGAAACGGTCGCGGTTGACCGCCCACGACATGTGGGAGAGCGGGGCGCTGTTCTCGCCTGACGGAAAGCACATCGCGTACAGCTATTCTCAAGGCGACAATCAATCGAACCAGATCGAGATGTATGTGACGTCGCCGGCCGGCGGCAACGGCGTCTCGATAACAAGGAGCTGCGACTGCAACGTCAACGACGCGGCGTGGCTTGCGGACTCCCGCGGGCTCATCATCTCGACATACGATCATACGTCGCTTGCGTTGCGCGCGCGGTCGCTCGATGGAACGAGCACGAATGTCGATGTTGGCGATGTACGCGTCGATTCGTCGCTCGCTGGCGCAATCGCGGCCGACGGGACGATGGTATTCGTCGGAAACGGCGTGAAACAGCCGAGCGAGCTATACGTCCGGTCGAAGGATGGCGTTGCGGTAAAGCTCACCGATTACAACCGGTCGGTCGCGGATCTTGAGCTTGCCGACGCGCAGACGATCGATTTTCCCACCACGATGGGTATCGTCGGCGATGCGCTGCTCTTCACACCGCCGCATTTCGACCCGCATCGGCGCTACCCGCTCGTGTTGAAGATCCACGGGGGTCCCACAAGCGCCTCCGTGCGGTCTTTCGATGTGTTTGCACAGCTGATGGCTGCGCGCGGTTGGCTCGTGCTTGAACCGAACTATCGCGGCAGCACAAATCTTGGTCTGGCATATCTGCGCGGCGTGCTCTACGACCCCGACGAAGGTCCCGGCAAGGATATCATGAGCGCCGTCGCTGCCGTTCGCGCGCGCGGAATAGTCGATGATCGCCGCATCGCAGTCTCCGGCTGGTCGTATGGCGGGATCATGACCGCGTGGATGATCTCGAAGTACCACATCTGGAACGCCGCTGTCTCGGGTGCGTCCGTCAACGATTGGGCCACGGACTACGGCGTTGCCGACGACAGCCAATCGGACGCCGCGCTCTTCCACGGATCGCCGTATGTCGCCGGCAATGCCGCTGAATGGCGCCGTGCGTCTGCGATCACGTACGTCAAGGACGTCACCACGCCGGTGCTCATCCTGTCCGACATCGGCGACAACCGAGATCCGTTCGCGACGTCATCCATGTACTGGCGCGCGCTGCGCGACAACGACAAGGATGCCACGTTACGTGTCTGGCCGGTTCCCGGGCATTTCCCGTCCGACCCCGTTCGCACGCTCGATGTGTACGAACACTGGATGGACTACATCCAAGCGCACTTCGATCTCCGCTGACCGTGGCGACGCCGTCGATCGCGGGGACGGATTCCATGCCGGAAGTCCCCGAGCTGCGGCGCGCGATGGGTCTCGGCGACGTCGTCCTGTTCTTCGTCATCGCCGGTTCGAATTTTCAGTGGGTTGCCACCGCCGCGGCC
>Ga0209168_10000444_pt1 | contig 40828 bp, 39 predicted proteins | sample Coa_R1_FD_187156 | JGI IMG/M metagenome (GOLD analysis project Ga0209168, IMG submission 187156) | Surface soil microbial communities from Centralia Pennsylvania, which are recovering from an underground coalmine fire - Coalmine... | ecosystem: Environmental > Terrestrial > Soil > Unclassified ...
GGCGACAGCGTGACCTCCCGCATCTCACGCGACATCGTCGGGATGCTGCCGATGATGAGCGCCATGTTCGAGTCGGCCACCGGCCTCAAGCTGCGCGACCTGGTACAGGGAATGAAGGCCAACGGCCATGAGTCCGGCGACGGTGCAATTCCTGAAACGGTGATCGCCGCCGAGCCGGAGATAGTCACGCGGACCTCGCCCGAGTCACCCCCCGCGCCACCGGCGACTGTGGCCGAGCCGCCCGCATCCGACGAGCCGCCAGGGACGTAGGGGCGATCCCTTGTGGTCGCCCGCCCGGCGCTCGACCGCGGAGACGAGGGCCCAGATCAACGCGCCGTTTCGTGCTGGCCCGAATCATCGACGTATGGCAGGATCCGACGGTACCGATGCACATCTTCGCGCAGGTGCGACAGCCGGGTGCACTCCGAAAGATGTAGCTCCGCGTATGTCCGCCGATAGCGGCACAGCGGCTACCGGAGGGCCAGCTGCCAGGAGACGCCGTAGCGGTCGGCGATCCAGGCGAACCTCCTGGCGAACGGGTACGGGCCCAGCAGCATGAACACCTGGCCGCCCTCTGCCAGACGCGCATGCAGCCGGTCTATCTCCTCTTCTGACCGGCACGCCACCCAGAGCGAGATCGCCGGCGTGAACGTCCACTCGTGGACCGGCGGGCTGTCGATGCACGCAAATTCCTGCCCGCTCAGAGAGAAGGACGCGTGTCTCACCTTTCCGGCGTTCTCGCCATCCTCCGGGCCGTACCGTTCAATGCTGAGCACCTCCGAACCCTCGAAGAGGGAGATGTAGAAGCGCATCGCCTCCTCGGCCTGCCCGGTGAAGGTAAGAAACGTGGTGATCGTCTGCATGGAGCGTCCATTCCTTTCTACAGGGCGCGGTGTGGGCGGGAGGCACGGTCCCCGGCTCGGTGTGCCATTCCTCATCACGAAGCCTGAGGTCGCGTACCGGCGCTCTACCCAGAAAGCTGTGCAGGGGCGTGATGGCCGGTTCCCAGAGCCTCCGGATAAGTCTGCGACGAGCCGCCAGGGCCAGAGCCGCCGTGGCGAGATCGCTCCACGCCGGTGAGGAGCTGCCGGATAGAGCGCACGAGCTTCGTCGGCGCGCCGGCGCCGTCGTTCGAGAGCAGCACGACCGTGTAGCCGAGCTCCAGGTACATATCGAGCTGCGCGCCGACGCCGGGCGCGCCTCCGTTGTGGCCGACGATGTGGACACCGCCAACGGTGTGACAACCAAACCCGTATGCGTAGCAGGCGTCGCCTCGCATGCCCATGGCCACGCGTGGCTGGAGCAGCGTGTCGGTGGAAGCGGCACTCAGCAGCTGGTGACTGCGTAGCGCCTGCGCAAAACGCAGAAGGTCGTGCACCGTTGAGTACGTCCCTCCCGCCGGGCTTCCCTTCACGGGGGAGAGGAGCAGGTTCGTTCTGGGATAGACGCTCGCCTGGACCTCGTCAGCGTTCTCTCGCACGTAGCCGAGCGCGCGGTTCGGCACATCCTCGTCGAGCCGGTAGGCGGCGGTGTGTGCCATGCCGGCGCGGGAACATATGTGCTCGGCCACGTAAGCGTCGTAGCTCATGCCCGACACCTGTTCGACGATCGCCCCGAGCACGACGTATCCGGCATTGCTATAGCTGAAGCGCTCACCGGGCTCGAAGCGAAGGGGCTCGTCCACGAACAGCTGCAGGTACTCCGAGACGGTACACAGTGAGGCCTTGCGTGCCTGGAACGCGTCGTTCCAGAACGACCCCATCCCGGAGGTGTGCGTCAGGAGGTGGTGGATCGTGACCCTGTTCCCGGTGCCCGGCGGATAGTCGGACAGGTATCGACCGATGGCGGCGTCGACACTGACCCTCCCCTGCTCGACGAGCTGCATGATACTGACGGCTGTAAACATCTTTGTCATCGAGCCAATATTGAACATCGTGTCGACGTGATTCAGGACTGCGTGCCCCTTCGAGGCGTAGCCATAGGCGCACTCCAGCAGCGGGGTGCCGTGGCGCGCGATGAGGACGGCGCCCGAGAGCTCGTCGACGCGAGCGCTCTCCTCCAGGAGCGCGGCGCACGACGCCAGGGCCAGGCGCTCCCGTGGCAGCGTGCTAGCCACCGCCCGTCTCCTCGGACTCCGCGAGATTGCCGGCCGGCTCCCGGTAGGTCACAACGGTGAGGACTGTCCGTGAAGCATTACTCGCATGGTCTTCGGCGTGCCCCCAATACGCGCGGACGAGGGCATCAAGCCGCTCATGGAACGCCGCCAGCCGGTCGGGGTCGAGCCGAGCGATTCGCCGGAGAATGTGTGGAGAATCGTTCTCATACGCCGCTGCGCTCTCCAGAACGTCATGCCGGATGCGCTCCAGCTCGGCAACGAGCGCAGCAATCCGGCTTTCGGGAAGGAGAGCAGCGTCGGGGCGAAGGATAAATGTACGGGCAACCGCCCGATAGGACTTCTCGACGTTCTTCCCGCTGATCCGCGTCTCCACGAGCCGTATCAGCCCTGCCTCGGCCAGATACCGCACATGATGGAACACCTTCGACGGTGACTCCCCGAGCAGGTGGGCGATCTGCTGATTCGTTGCCGGGCGATCGAGAAGCAGGTGGATGATGCGCAGCCGCAGTGGATCTGAGAAGGCTTTGATCTCGCGTGGATCACGCAGCTCTCGGTACGCAATCGGTTCAGAGTCGGTCACGAAGGCCTCCGCACTGCTTCGATCAGCATATACACATCGATCGGGATATGCAAATCGAGGAGACGCAGTTGCCTGCTCCGTGCGCACGTCGATCGGTAGCGAGCGCGGTGACGCCTTTGGGGTGATGCAGCGCCGCGATCTCGTCGTCCGGAGCGAGCGTCGGCTGGCCGGTCGCGACGGCAGCCATCACTGGCACCTCCGGATGCCGGGACGTCCGGGCACGCTGGAGGTGAGCCATTGGCAGAACCGAGTCTGGGTGAAAGTACGTCCGCTGCGAGACGGTGGCTGGGCAAGCGTCCTCGCGCATGAGCTCGCAGCGGAGCGATCATAATGGGCCGCCGCTCAGGTCGAGCGCGGAGCGCTCATGTGACCGGCAGCAGCAGATCGATCACGTCGCGGCTCCGGTAGAACTCGATGGTTGGCCTTGATGGGTCGACCGCGGTCTGCCGTATCATCTCGTTCAAGGTGGGGAGAATCTCGTCGTAGACCGCCGGAGGCTCGCCCTGGAGGCGGCCACGCAGGTAAGTGCCGCCGGGGAGCACACGAGTGGCCGCACTCCCATTGGAGGCAACAACCCGATGTGGCGACCCCCTAGACTGCTGGAGACGTATGGATACGGCTCGAGGGAGGAGCGTGGAGTCTGAAGTCGTCACTGCTGCCGAAGAGATAACAGCCGGCCGGCTCACCGTGATCCTGCAACGTGCCGGTTTGCTCGAGAGCGGACGGGTGCAGGGAGTGACCGTCGAGGGCAATCCAGCCTTCAACTCCGCGCTCTGTCACCTGCGGGTCACCTACGATTCCGCTGCGCCTGGTGACGCGCCCCGTGCCCTCGTCCTCAAGCGCAATCTGCCGGAAGCATGGGCCCGTGAAGCCGGCAAGTCGGAGGTGGACTTCTACGCCGAGGTAAGCGGGCTACGCGATGAGCTACCGATGATCGTGCCGTGCTACGAGGCGGCTTACGATCCGCGGACAGGAGATTCGCACCTGCTCCTGCTCGACGTCTCCACCTCGCACGAGCCGCTGACAACGCGGGAGGACCTCATCGGTCTGCGCGGCGTCCCGGCCGCCGCCCGGCTTGACGCCGCGATCGACGCCCTGGCCCGGCTCCACGCGCACTGGTGGGAGCATCCCTCGCTCCTCGACGGCAGCAGGGATGTCTCCGGCTGGTATGGCACACGGCAGCGCTTCGACGCATACGTCAAGCGGCGCCGGCGCGAGTGGGAAGAGGTCCTGGTGGGTCCCGGCCGGGACCTCCCTCCCGATCTGCGCCGCCTCTACCCGCACGCGCTCGACCGCCTGCCGGTGCTCTGGGAGCGCGGCCTGGGACAGCGCGTCACGACCGGCAACAATCTCACGCTGGTGCACGGCGACTGCTTCCTCTCCCAGTACCTCTCTCCCCGGGACGGCGCCGGCATTACCTACCTGGTGGACTGGCAGGGCGCCTACACCGATCTCCCGTCGATCGACCTGACGCACCTCTTCGCCACCTTCTGGACGCCGGAGCAGCGGCACGAGGAGGATCGAGACCGTCTGCTAACGCCCCATCTAAACCCGCAATGTCATCCTGATACTCGGCCCACGCGACAGGATCGGCGCGGAGTACTGCGTACGCCGCATTCGTTGCCTCGATAAGGCGCTCCCGTCGGTACGCCTCGACGGCTCGGCCGAGCACCTCCTGCATAGAAGCACTCTCCTGAGCAGCCAGCTCATGGAGCGCGGCATGGGCCTCGGGACTCACCCGAATCATTGGCATCACGCACCTCCCGTCATCGAGTACGCCCGCAACAACCAAGGACACACCACAGCATAAAGCGCCGTGTTCGCCTTTGCGACGGGACCAATCTCCTCCCGGCTGCGGCCCTCGCTTGGGCACTGTGACTCACTTCGAATCGCGGATTAGGAATGAGCGCGCCGCGGAAGACACAGCGGCGCGCTCGGAAGCTCCTCCTACTTTCCGCGGCGAGTGCGGTTGCTCATACCTGGGCAGTTGTGCGTTGTGCCGCTGGTGCCCGTCCGCGTCGAGTAAGTGCCGTACTGGAAGCGGGTTGTCGCGCCCCTACCGGTGTACCGCATCGCGTACGTCGTGCTGGAAGCTCCGGACGTAGCGGTAGGTACGATTCGTACCGTAGAGACGGCCGGTGGTCCGGCTGCGCCGCACCGTGGCCAGGGCGCGCGCACGGAGCGATCGCTGCGAAACCTGTCGCTGCGCCAGCACCGTGCCGGCGAAGCCATCGCGTTGCACTCTGGCGATGTTTGCCACATGCGCCCGCGCCGCGGTATGCGCTCCGGCGCTGTTGGGGAAGAGCAGAAGCCCGCCGGCCGTGCCGGCAAGCAGGCACATGCCCACACGGCCTTTCCGCAGCAGTTGCCTGACCCCATGGGCTACCCTTGTCGCATGATCATTCGACCGGAGACGGATGGCGACTACGCCGCCATCGCGGAGGTTACTGCGCGCGCGTTCGGCAGGGCGGCCGAGGCGATCTTCGTTGACCTGCACCGGCACCGCGCTGCCTTCGATCCGGAGCTCTCGCTCGTTGCCGAGATCGACGGACTGATCGTCGGGCATGCATTGTTCTCGCCACGGCTCATCCGCATCATGGACTCCGACGTCTCCGCCGTGAGCCTGGGACCGATTGCAGTTGTCCCGGAACACCAGCGGCAGGGCGTGGGTACGGCGCTTATCGCCGAGGGACACCAGGTAGCGACCGCCAAAGGCTGCACGGTCAGCTACCTGGTCGGGCACCCAACCTACTACCCGCGGTTTGGTTATCGAACGAATGCATATGGAAGAGCCACCGTCCTGGTCCCAACGGCGGGGCTCCCCGACACCGGACTTGAAGGCACTCCAGTGACCTGGGAGGACATCCCTGCTCTCCACAGGCTGTGGCGAGTGGACGAAGCGCGGGTGGACTTTGCCATTGACCCTGGTACCTCGCTCACGGACTGGATCAGCCCGGACCCAGCGATACGGAACCTGGTCTTCCGCGACGGTGATGCGGTCCTTGGGTATGTGCGGCAGCATAAAGACCGGCCCGCCGAACCCACCTGCTTCCTGGCGCGCGACGCCGGATCAGCTCAAGCCGTTGCCGGAGCGCTTGCTCGGCAGACGTCTGCAGAGGCTATGACGCTCCCCATCCATCCCCGCTCGCTCAGCGCGGCCGCCTTTCGGCCGGCGACGGTCGAACCGTTTTCTGCTGCCATGGCGGTCGAGCTGGCTCCGGGATCCCTGGGCGAGTACTTCACGCAGATTGAGGCCGGAACCCGCCCCCACGGACGCATGATCCGGCCCGTGGAGTTCGACCTATAAGGCCCACACGTATCATCGTGGTCGTATACGAGGGTCTATCACACCGCTGATAGCGGCGCCGGCGCCTTATGCGGCCACCGATACTGCACGGATATGGACGGCATCATATCGGCGAGGTGTGGTCAGCGCAGAACCAGGGGGCAAGCCAGGTCTCGTCGGTCAGCGACATCTCCAGGTACAGCTCATCCCGCAGGGGGATACCGTACTGGCCGATCAACGGGATCTCGGGCTTGAGGGCCCGGGCAGCCTGGATGGCATTCGGGTGGAGATCCACCAGGGCAAACCCGCGCCGCTGGTAGAACCGCAGTGCGTCCAGATTGTCGTTGGTGGTGACGAGCCACACCCGGGCGCACCCTGCCTGCCGTGCCGCCTTCGTGACTGCCTCGATCAGAGTAGTCCCGATCCCGAGGAACGGTATGCCGCTGTCGATCAGCGTGATCTCGCAGGCATCCGCCACAAGTACATACGTCACCAATCCCACCGCGTTTCCCTGCTGCACGGCCACGAAGCCAGGGTGATCGGCCGGGTAGAAAAGCTCGCCGTGCGCCGCTACCCGGTCTGAGCCCCAGTGTTGCTGGAGGAAGCGCACGACCCAGTCACGGTCTGTTGCCTCGATGGGCCGGACGGTGATCCCGGTTTCCATGGCGCCTCCTCTCTCGCGTGCGGCGAGCTCAACTCCTGACTCGAGTTGTGCGACGCCGCTCGGCGACGGACACAGTCACGACCGGTTTTACGGCGTATACACCTGCACGCTCGGCTGCGACTGCGTGATGGCGCCGCCCACCGCGTAAAGCTTGCCGTTCGGGGCCCAGACCGCGGCGAGATCCGGCCGTGGTGACGGCATGGAAGGCTCGACGACCCAGCGGTTTCCGCGTGGATCGTACGCCTCCATGGTCCCGACCGGCGATCCTGCCACCAGGATCCCGCCCAGCACATAGATCAATCCGTCCGGGCCGGCCGCCGCCGCCGGGCCGTAGCGAGCGGTCGGTATGGTAGCCCGGAAGCTCCACCGGTTGGCGCCCGGGTCGTAGACTTCAATGCTGACGACGTGGTTCAGCCGGCGTGTCGCGCCGGCGGCATCATAGAGCCGTCCGTCCCCTCCGGAGCCCAGCGCACCGCCGAACTGCTCTCGCGGCTTGCTCGCCTGACGCGTCCATGTGTGGCGGCGCGTGTCGAACATCTCCAGCGCCGTGTGGTCCGCCTGACCGATCACGTAGATCTCCGAGCCCGGACCGGCCGCCACGGCAGATGCCGTCACGCCGGACGGCATCGGTCCGGCGAGTCGCCACGCATTGCGCGCCGGGTCGTAGACCTGGACTTTGCCGCCCGCTCCCACCACATAGATCTTTCCACCCACGGTCGCGGCGATGGGGCCCGCCGAGGCGAGAAGCATCGATGCGCAACGCGTCCAGATACTCGTGTGGATGTCATACGCCTGGACGGTCCTGGTCGGTTTCCCGGTGGGGCCGTTGCCTCCGATCGCGTAGATCCGTCCGTCGGGCCCAACCACCGCGGCGAGATAGGACCGTACCGACGGCATGGCCGGAGCGATGCTCCATCGTGCATTGTGCCTCGCGACACTGGCGCCGGCGGGCGAGGGCGCGAACCACGGGGAGACCGACGCCAGCATGGCGACGGTGACCGTGACGGAATGGACCAGCGCTCTCACCCTCCACGATAGCGTACCCGGATGAGGGCTCTCCTGCTGCGAGCCTCGCGCGCGTCCGCTCCGTGCTCCGCGCTGCCGTTCGCTCGCCAGCCCGCGCCAATAGCCGGGTGCAACCCAACGCGGCCGTGGCGCGCTCAGGCCTCCCCGGGGAGGCGGTAGAGCCGCGCCGCATTCTCGTGCAGCAGCCTGCCGGCGATCGCGACGGCGTCCTCCATGCCGACCTCTCCGCGCTCGACCAGCGCTCCCAGCACCTCGCTCAGGCATTCGCGGGCACGGGTCGCGCCCAGCCAGTAGTGCTCGGGGATGCACGTCCCATCGCTGCTGGTGAGCAGCTTGCCGGCCGGCGCCACTGCCAGCGCGGTCTGCACGACCTGGCGCAGGGCGTCGCCGCCCAGCGGCGGCAGCGAGAACGACATATCAAGGTAGGCATTGGGATAGACGGCCGCCAAATAAGCCGCCTCGGCGGTGAACGGGTAGCTGCCGTGCAGCAGGACGATCGGCGCGGCGGCCAGCGTCGCATCCTCGAACAGCGGGCGAAGGTGCAGCGGGTTGGCCAGCCGCAGGTCGAGATCCGGATCGCCGTAGCCGGTGTGGAACTGGACCGGCAGGGCATGCGCGCTCGCATAGCGGAGGGCGCGATAGACAAAGAAGTCGATCAGGGTCTTGTCGGCCAGCCGGAACGCGTCATCCCGCACTCCCTGGTCGCGCACGCGCCGGAAGGCGCTCGCCGCCGCGTCCTCCGTGACCGGCTCGATGGCGAGCCCGGACCGGTAGGCAGCGATGCTCTTCAGTGCGACGTAGCTGCTCTGCCGGGCTGCTTCGAGCGCGCCATCGAAGGCGAGGCTCACCGCATCCAGCGTGTCATGGTCGGCGATCAGCGTCTGGAGAAGCGTCTCCAGGCGAAGGATGCGGCCCACCGGCACCCCCGTCAGCTCCGCCATCTTCTCGGACGAGTAAGACACCGCGGGCGGCGGATAGCCCTCGTCAAGCAGCACGTAGCTGATATTCCCCGCCGCCACCAGCTCTCGGGCGTAGACCTGGAACCTCAGCTCGTCCCGGCGGGCGAGGATCGCCTCCGGCACCGGCTCGACCCCAAGCACGGCCCCGAGCTGGCGCAGCGCCCAGCGGTACGGCACCGAAGCATCCACATACTCGCCGGCCAGCGTGCCGGCATGCGCCTCGCTGAAGTGACGGCGGAGCTCCTCGGCGGTGTGTGGCTGCTCGTGGGTCAGCGGGTGGGCGTGATTGTCGACGAACGGGATCGCCGCCAGGTCCGGTCTAGAGCTGCTCAAACAGGTTCTCTCGTTCCCAGTCGGTCACGGTACTTGTCCACTCCGGCGTGTCGAATTCCGGCAGGCTGTCGCGCGCCTTCTGGCACTCGAAGCGCTTGACCGCGAGGAAGAGCGTGATGAACTCGTCCCCCAGGTACTCGCGCAGGACGGAATCCGCCTCCAGCGCGTCCAGGGCCTTGTCCAACCGTGTCGGCAGCAGCGGTACGTTCTCCATCGCATAGGCGACGGTATCGCCGGTGGAGGCGGGCGGCTCGAGACCACGCGCCAGTCCGTCCAGTCCGGCCGCCAGAACCCCCGCCGCCACTATATAAGGATTCGCGGCCGCACCCGGCATCCGGTTCTCCAGGTGTGCCCGGTCGCCGCTCCCGCCCTTGACGCGCAGCGCGGCGGTACGGTCCTCGTAGCCCCAGGTGGCGTTCATCGGCGCGAAGCTCCACAGCCGGTAACGCTTCCCGCAGTTGACGGTCGGCGACACCAGCGCGCTCAGCGCCGCGCCGTGGGCCAGCTGGCCGCCGAGCCAGTGGCGCGCCACGGTCGAGAGCCCATCCGGCGCGTTCTCGTCGTAGAAGGCGTTGGCGCCGGTCTTCCGGTCGATCAGGCTATGGTGGTAGTGGCCGCCGCTGGCGCTCTGATCGGCGTACGGCCGCGTCATGAAGCTCGCCGTGTAGCCACCACCCAGCGGGTACCCGGCAGCGATCTCCTTCACCGCGTTCTTGAAGGTATACGCCTGGTCGGCGGCCGCCACGCCCATCGCCGGCGCGTAGTTGATCTCCATCTGCCCCGGGCCGTACTCGGCGTTCGAGGTGATGATGTCGATGCCGGCGGCCCGCAGCTGATCGAGCAGCCCGGCCATGAAGGCCGGATCGAAATCGTTGCGCGGCGACCAGAAGATCTGGATGCCCGGAAACACCGGCGAGCCATCGGCGCGGCGGACCAGGTAGAGCTCGTATTCGAAGCCGGACCGCAGGTCGTAGCCGGCGTCGGCCAGCCGTGTCAGCAGGCGGCGGAGGAGATAGCGCGGCGCCGCGGCGGCGGGCTCGCCGCTGTACCATGACGGCTCGCAGATGACGCGGGCCATGCCCGGCAGCCACGGCACGGGCGCGATTGTCGCCAGGTCCGGCCGGATGAGGTGGTCCTGGAAGTGCCGCTCGTCCATGTAGCCGGTGCCGGGCGCCACCCCCGACTGGGCGTCGAGACCGAGCAGTCCGCCGAAGAAGTTCAGTCCCTCCTCCGCGAACTCCCGGAAGTGCGTCACCGGCACCGTCTTGCTGCGGCTCATCCCGTGCAGATCGGTCTGCTCGAACCGGATGGTGCGATACTCGCCGTCCTTGAGAAACGCCTCCGCCTGCGCCAGATCCATACCGCCGTTCCTCCTCCGCGCGTCGGTCACACGCCCGCCGGCGCCGGGAATCCCGAGCGCCGACCGGCCACTTCAGGCTATCGCAAGTCTTCTCCCCTCTCCCCGGAGGGAGAGGTTGTATCAACCGGATGCGGTTCGATGCCCACCCTTCCCCTGTCCCCCGAAGGAGAGGTGGCGTCAACCGGGATGTCGTTTCATGCCGCACATCTCCCCTCTCCCCTGGAGGGAGAGGGGCTGGGGGTGAGGGGAAGTGACGCCCTACGTGCTCGCTGCCACTGCCTCCGCTTCCGGCGGCAGCGGCTCTGCACGAGCCGAGGCCGAGCCGACGATGTAGACGATCGGCGCCACCGCCAGCGAGACGACGCTCAACAGAAGCACCACCTTGAACCAATCGCCCTTGCCGAACAATCCCACCCATGGACTGGTGAAGGTTACGATCGCGCCCCAGACCGAGGCGACCGTACCGACGATGGAGCACACCCAGAACACGGCCGGGTGGGCCAGCTTGCGTGCCTCGAACTCGCTCCGGTACTTGCTGATGATCACCAGCACGTCGATGAAGAGGAATGCCACGGAGAGCAGCCAGATCACGGTCACCGCGGCCTGGAAGGCGAAGTACGCCTTGCTTGCCAGTTCGGCCGCCTTTCCGCTGGTGACGTACGGGTAGACCATATACGTCCCGATCGCGAAGATGCTGGCCAGCACCGTCTGCACGATGATGGCGACGTACGGAACGCGAGCGGCGTTCAACTTGCTCACGGCCGGCGGCAGCCGCTTGTCGAGGCCGGAAACGAACAGCAGGCGGGCGAACGAGTAGTTGTAGACGACGGTAATGAAGAGGAAGAACGCGATGAGGATCAGTCCGACCACCCACTCGAAGAAGACGCCCATCACGTCGTTGACCATGACGGCCAGCGCCCCCAGGTTGCCGCCCTGGGCCGGCGGGGCCGCGACCATTAACGCCCAGTTGACCGCGACATACGCAACCATGACGATGATGCCGCCCCAGAAGAGGTAGCGGGTGATGGCGCGCTGGTCCGCCACCTCGACGCCCATGTTGAGCGGCACCTCGATGCCCAGCAGGGCGAGGATGACAAAGCCGAAGAGGCTCCAGGTCTGGACGCTGCTGTTGAAGTCGAACGGATTGTGATTCGTGCCCTGGAACCAGCCGCCGGTGGACGTGTCGAAGTGGCTGAAGTTGGTGTAGGAGTGATGCCCCTGCGCCAGCCAGATGATGCCGGCCAGCACCATCAGGCCCATTCCGAAGCTGTACAAGAGGAAGACAGCATTGACCATGTTCTGTGTCAGCCGGAAGCGCAGGCTGGCCAGGGCTGCTGAGCCCACGATCACGGCCAGGGTGATCAGGCCCTGCGCCCACGGATCGAACGTCGTGTTGAGCAAGGTCTGCAGGTACTGGACGACGACCGTTCCCGTCGCCAGCATGACCAGAATGCCCGGCCACCAGGCGGCAAAGCCGGCGAAGAAGCCGGCAAAGGCGCCGAACGCCTTGTAGGTCCAGAGGTAGATCGACCCCTCGCCCGGGAAGAGCTTGCCGAGCTGGCCGGTGACGATCGCCCCCGGGATGAGGAAGGTGACGAAGCCCAGGACGAGATAGGTCATCGAGACCGGGCCGCTGCCGAAGAAGCCGGTGGTGTTGGTGATGAAGAGGACGATTGCCACGAAGATTGCCACCATGTCGAAGGTGTTGAGCACCTTCGGCAGGATGCCCCCGGCGATCCGTTCCGAGGTCAGCGCCGGGCCGGTTGTCGTCTCGGATACGTGGGTACTCATGAGCCGTTGATCCTCCTTCTCCCAGAGAGATATGAACGCCTACCAGTGCCTGGATAAGAACGCCCATCAGTGCCTGGACCGGAGGCGCCGGTCAGCCAGGGACCGGCCCCCGATCTCCATGGGACAGGTCAGACCGCAAACGGCTGGAAGCCGCTCCCAGCCGGCGACCACCTCAAGAACAATCTACAGCCGCCCACACCGACCGTCAAGCCACCCCAAAGGCCAAATCAAGCCCCGTAGGGGAGCGCCTCTGTGCGCTCCCGCCCCACGCCAGCAGGCGCACCAGCACCAGGGGTCCGTCCAGGACCCCGACGTGCGGGGGTGCCACCGGCCGCGATCGTCGCACTCCCGTGAATCCCCGTGCTGCCGAACAAACCAACCCCGCACCCCGGCACCACGTACCGCCCTCCTCCCCTGCCCGCGCCCGGACACCGCCCCTAATACCGTCTCAGGTACCACTCCCGGTCCCATTCGGGGACGTGCTTCCGGTACGCCTCCCACTCCGACCGCTTCACCCTGATGTACTCCTCGAAAATCACCGATCCCAGCGCATCGCTCATCACCTGGTCCGCCTCCAGCGCCTCGAGCGCCCGGTCCAGCGTCGGCGGAACGGCCGGCGCCGCCCCCGCGCCGGCCGTGGTTCCGACATCACCCGGCAGCGGCGGACCCGGGTCCAGCCCGCGCTCAATCCCATCGACCATCGCCGCCAGGATGCCGGTGAGGTAGAGATACGGATTGCAGGCGCCGTCGCCGATGCGCAGCTCCAGGCGCCGGGCGGTTTCCCGTTCCGGAATCCGGACGAAGGCGGCGCGGCTGGCATAGGCGTACATGATGTGGGTCGGCGCCCAGGATCCCGGCAGGAAGCGGCGGTAGGAATTAACGGTCGAGGCGCCCAGCGCGGTGAGCGCCGCGCCGTGAGCGAGCAGTCCGGCCAGCGCCTGCCGCCCGAGTGTCGACAGGCCCAGCTCGTCCCCCGGATCGTCGAAGAGATTCGTCTCCGGCTCGTCGGGAGGCGACGCGCTCAGGTGGACATGCAGGCCGCTTCCCGCCTGGTCTTCGAACGGCTTGGGCATGAAGCTGCCCAGCAGGCCGTGGCGCCGCGCCAGGCTCCGAAAGGCCAGCCTGTAGATGACGAGCCCGTCGGCGGCGGCCGGCGGCGCGGTATATCGCAGATTCACCTCGACCTGCCCGGGGCCGTACTCCTCCGACCACTGCTCGACCGGCACGCCGGCCGTGGCGAGGTAGGTCAGGAGGTCGCGCATGAACGCCGGCGCCACCTCGAGGCCGTCGGCGGTGGCAAAGCGTGGCGCGCCCACCAGCTCGACCCCGTCGCCGGTATCGCGGAAGAGATAGCCTTCCGGCTCGAACCCGGCATTGAACGCGATCCCGCGACCGGCGGCACGCTCGGCGGCCCGGCGCAGAGCGGTACGCGGGCAACCCTCCCACGGCGCACCGCCGGCGCCGGCCAGATCGGCCAGGAGCTGTCCCACCCCCGTCTCGCCCGGCGCCGGCCGGTAGGTTGCCGGATCGGGGATCGCCCAGAAGTCCGGCGAGGCCAGATCGAACGCCGCCGCCGGCGGAAACAGATCGCGGGAGTTGAAGTCGACGGTTGGAGAGCTGAAGTTGATGCCGCGCTCGAAGGCCTGCGGGAGGCGATCGATCATGACGCTGCGGGCCCGTGGCAGGCCGTTGTAGTCGAGGAAGACGACGCGCACCTCGCGCACACCGCCCTCCCGGGCAGCCGCCACGACCGCTTGCTGCTCGCCGCTCAGCCTCATGTCCGAGATCTCCTCCGTCTTTGGTCGGATGGCATGGGATCCGCACTCCACCTAGACTGCAAGGTGGGCTGTTCGCAGCCCTTTTCTTTCTATTCTCACGCAAGGAACGGCGATGCTCCTGACTCTGACCCGGGTGGTTGGCGGCTACGCGTATAGCCGGCGCGATCTGCGCCTGGTGTACGCCGCCATGTTCCTCTCCTTCCTGGGCGCATCGCTGACCTTCCCGTTGCGGCTCCTCTACGCCCAGACGCACCACGCGTCCCCGGCGCAGCTCGGGCTCATGGCGGCCTCCTTCCTGATCGCGCCGCTCCTCTTCCAGCTGCCGCTGGGCTGGTTGGTCGACCGCTGGGGGCGTGTCCCGGTGCTGATGATCGGCCTCCTCGGCCATCCGATCATTTCCCTGCTCTACGTCCCCCTGAACAGTCCGTGGGAGCTCATCGCGCTGCGTTTCCTGGAAGGGGTGACGGTTGCCGCCTTCCAGCCCTCGATCAGCGCCTACATCGCCGACGTGACGCCGGAAGAGCATCGTGCCGAGGCCTACGGGGCGATGGGCGCCACCCTCAACGCCGGCCTCCTGATCGGCCCGCTCTTCGGCGGTCTGCTCGGCCAGTACTTCGGCTTCACGGTCGCCTTCCTGGCGACGTTCGCGATCGAGGCGCTCGCCATCCCGCTGGTCGTCGGCCATATCAAGGAGCCGCGGGTGCGCGAGGTCCACGACGGCGAGCGCGTCTCCTGGCGCGACCTGTTCTCGATTCCGCTGGCCGCCGCCTACGTCGCCTACTTCACGCTGCAGGTCGTGATGGGCATGCTCGGCTCCCTCTGGTCCATCTGGATCCACGACCTCGGCGCCTCCTTCGCCTTCATCGGGGTCACGTTCAGCGTGTTCGCGCTGCCGCAGATCTTCCTGGGAGCAAGCGCCGGCCGGCTCGCCCGGCGCTGGGGCCGTGCCGTCGTGCTCCTGGTGTCGGGTCTCGGCGCCGCGGCGATCTACGTCGCCTACGGCTTCCTGACGAGCCTGGTGGTGATCACGCTGCTCGGTGTGGTCGAGGGGATCGTCATCGTGTTCCAGATGCCGGTCGCGCAGAGCCTGCTGGCCGATGCCGCGCCGCCCTCGGCGCGCGGCCGGGCGCAGGGACTGAGCGGTCTGCTGGGCTCGGTGGGTGGCGCGGTCGCCGCCCTGGCCAGCCTGCCGCTCTACCACGCCGACCGGCCGGCGCCGTTCGTGCTGATCGGAGCGGTCATGGCGTTGGGTTCGGCGATCGCCGCCGGCGGCGCGGCCATGTACGCTCGCCGCCGGCAGGACGAGCTGCCGGCCGTGCAAGCCCGAATCCCGGCCTGACGGCGCACTCTTGCATCCCTGACCGGATGCCGCCGGCCCCACCGTATAGGGACGGCTCCATGGCACCGCCAGAACCTGTATCGGCGGCTGGCGAATGCACGGACACCGTTCAGGGCCAGTCCGTGTCATCGTGTGCGCGCTCCGTCAGGCCGGGCAGGCGGGCTGTTTGCGCCCGGAACAGGCCGGGAAGCGGAATAGTCAGGGATCCCGAGGCACCGTCCTTGCCACCGATCCTCCGGCCGCGACGTCCATCCGCTGCGGTACGGTCCCGTCGGGTGGTGGCCCTGGCGACTCTCCCTGTCTTCGCGCCGCATCGAGCACGCCAATCGAGACGATCTCTGCTCCGAGAGCCAGGATGAAAGCAAAGAAGTAGATCCAGGCCCCCAACACCACGATCGGCGCCAGGACCGCACCGTAGCGACGGAACCGAAAGAAATGGGCATAGAGCGGCCAGACGTAGCTGAGTAGCTGGAACAGAATGGCCGCGACCAGCGCTCCCCACCAGATGTGGCCAACTTTGTAGCGCGACTCGACGTTGGGAAAGACCGCGTAGATGAGGAGGAAGAGCAGCAAGGCGGCCAGCAGGCTGACGGCCGTGCCAATGGCAAAGACGGCTGCGCCACTCACGGCCGTACCCCTGAACAGGCTCCCTACCAGGGCGCCTGCGGTACTCCCGATAATGATGATCACCATAAGCAGAGTGAACACGAAGATCATGGCGACGTCGAGCAGCTTCTCCTGCCAGAGATCGCGGCCACGCACCTGAAAGATGGGCTGGAAGATGGTCGAGATGGCGCCACCCACGTTTGCGCCTCCCCAGAGAGCGCCGAAGAAGCCCAGAATTCCCAGGATTCCCGTTCGCTCCACCGCCAGGCGGACGACGTCCTGCAGATCGGACGGTGAGAGCACGCCCTGCAGGCCCTGGCTCAGTCGATCGACGACCGCGCTCTGTGCGCTGGGATCGTGGCGCAACACCAGCCCGGTGATCGCCAGGAGCCCTGCCACAATCGGCACCAGGGACGAGAGCACCGACCAGGCCACCACCGAGGCCAGCATGGGGAGATTGTCCTTCAGCACCTTGCCCAGAAATCGGCCGACGATCGGATGGCGGTGAAGGAAGGCCCTCGGGTGTTCGAGTGCGCCCGTCATGGCCCGCCCGCGGTGTGCATCTTGTCCTCACTGTAGCGCTGAGAGCGCCGCTCCCGGATTTTCGCCATTCCAGGTCCCGGGTACGCACCCGCTTCCACGTTCCGCCTCTCCAGCCACCACGAAGCGGTAAGGCAGGACCGCTTCTGCCTCATCGCAGAATCCTCGATACGGGCCAGGCGCCGGACCGGCGGAGGCGTGATAATAGGGTAGGGAGGGCACTCATGAGCTCGCTGAAGCTGATCGCCGCCCTCCTGGTGGCGATTGTTCTGGTGGTGTTCGGGGCCCAGAACACCCAGGCGGTGACCTTCCACTTCCTGATGTTCAAGGCGCCCTCTGCCCCCATGGTGCTGGCCCTGTTCGTGGCCGCTCTGCTGGGAGCACTCCTGGGATGGATCGTCTCGGCACCCGGCCGCTTCCGCCGCATGCGTGAGCGCCATGAGCTGCAGGGGCAGGTGACGGCGCACGAGCGAGCGGCCGCGGCGATGAATGACGCCGACCGGTCGCCGCCCGGCTGACCGAGCAATGCGCTCCGACAGCGCTCATGTCACGCAGGACCGGCCCGGCGACCCGCGGCGCCGACCCCCGGCAGCCGGCGCGCTATCGCAGCCTGGGTCGTTCGCCGCCGGCGGCGCGGCCCTCCACGCCCGCCGCCGGCAGGACGAGCTGCCGGCCGAGCAAGCCCGAATCTCGGCCTGACGGCGCTGTACGCTCCGAGGGCCAGGATGAAAGCAAGGAAGTAGATCCAGGCCCTCAATGGGTCACGTGCATCAAGCACCGCAGTTACGCGATCTCTTCCGCGTCAGGACTGAGATTGCTATCTGTGATCCACGAGAGTATGGTACGAGGTAGACGGTATGGGAAAGGAGCCAGATCCATGCCTCGATTTCTGACGCAGTTTGCATACACACGTGAGGCCTGGCAGGCGCTGGTCAAGAACCCGATGGACCGCGAAGCTGCATTTCGTCGTCTCGTCGAGCAGATGGGAGGGACCTTTACCTCACTCGACTACTGCTTTGGGGACTACGACGGAGTCGTCATCTTTGAACCTCCCAACTCCGAGGCCGCGCTCTCGATGGTGCTTGCCGTCATCACGCCGGGTCATCTGAGGGCGACCAAGACCACCGAGCTGTTCACCATGCGGGAGATGACTGGCGCGCTGAAGGTGGCAAGTGGCGTGCACTATCCTGGTCCTGAATAAGAGCGGCCGGTCCAGGATCTCTATCGATCCAGCGCCCCTAGCGCCAAGCCCAGGCCAGGTGAACCTCTAAAGCCGCCGGACCACCCGGAATCGCTGACACACGATCGGCGTCTCGTCGGTGATCAGCTGGTCCGCCCAGAACCGCTCGTGGGCAGCCCGCCAGTCCGCCACCGTCTCGAAGCCTTCTCCCTCATCGCGCGCAAACGCCAGGTCGACGTCCCCAGCCGCCACGATTTGCACGTCGGTGGTTTCGACGATCGCAACCGGTTCGTCGGCGTCACCAACCATGACCTCTTGAGCGCCCACCAGGGGCAGAGGCTCTGCCGTCGCGGGCTCGTAGTCGCTAAGCAGGCTGGCGGTTGCAGTCTTGTCGCCCGTCAGTACAGCAGCGACGAGCTGTCGCCGGAGGGGAGTTCCGGCATAACCAAGCTCGAACCGCCGAAGGCGTCCGATCTCCTCCAATTTCTATCTCCTTGTTCTGATAGACGAACGACGGGTGCGGCTGGAGTGCTACTGCAGCAATCGTAGTCCCGTCGATCACGCCGGTGTGAAGTGTTAGGCCTCTTCGGGCGACCGACACCGCAGCGTCGGCCACCACGGTCAGATTGGTCTCAACCCGCTGCCCTAGCTGATCGCCTGGAAGTGATCGTAACAGGACCTTCGTGGAGGGCGGTGATGTTGCCTATAACATGCGCGCTATTCTCGTCTCGTGTGGCACGTCGCCTTCCATCCTGATGCAGAATCGTAGCTCGACGGCCTGCCACCATGCAGCCGCCGACTCATCCCGCCGCGTGCCGGCGGAGGAGTGCCCTCGGTGTGTGATCCTCCTGCACGAGGAGGCATTCCGGTGCCACTCGACCAGTCTGCAGCGCGCATGCCGACCAGATGAACCGCCTCCGTCCGCAAACCGGTAGGCCGGCGCCTCTTGTGCCCGGCTGCGCTGGAAGCCCGAATGCCGGCGCCCCGACTGGAAGCGGCAGGTGTTTCCCTTTGCGCGCATAGCGTATTTCGCGTATTGACGTTACACTGTCCACATGCGTTTTGCTGGCAGTGGGACGCCACGTCTCGAGGAGACCAAGCGGATCGGGCGGGTGCTGGCGATGGTCGAGCGGATCAGGGCCGAGCCGCGGCGCTGGTCGCGTTCCCGGCTCGCCGAGTCCTTCGAGATTAGCGAGCGGATGGTAGATAACGACCTGCAGCTGATCCGCAACGCCTTGAGGTGCGAGCTGTGCCGGGATCGATCCGGCTACTACTTTGAGCGCGGGCCGCTGTTGCACCCTCTGCAGCTCACCTTGCCCGAGGTGCTGGCGCTGACCCTGGCAGCCCAGGAAGCACGCGACACCGGAAGCGTGGATCCATCGACCATCGCCGGTGTGCTGGGAAAGCTGGAGGCGGCGCTACCAGCCGGTGTGGTTCCGTACGTGCGTCGGGCTGCCGCGGAGCGGGCACAGGCACTGGTTACCCCGGTGCGCGATCGTGCCGCGGTGCTCAGACTCCTCAAGCAGGCGATGCTCGAGGAGCGAGCGGTGCAGATAGCGTACATTAGCGCGTCGCGAGGGAATGCACGGAGCGAGCGTGCGATCGAGCCGTACTGGCTAATGCCGTACCAGGACTCCTGGCAGGTGATCGCACGCGACAGTCTGCGTCAGGCGGTGCGGATGTTCAAAGTCGATCGCATCGACGAGGCGCGGCTGACGGGCGAGCATTTCCGCGTACCGGATGATTTCGACCTGGAGTCGTATTTCGGCGCCACGTGGGGCGTATTGCGCGGCGAGGGCGGCGAGCCGGAGGACGTGGTGCTCCGCTTCTCTCCCCTTGGAGCCGCCTGGGTCCGTGACGAGCGCCGGCATCCGAGCCAGGAAATCGAGGAGCTGCCGGACGGTGGCATTACAATGCGATTCTTTTGTACCGTGACGCACGAGTTAGTGCGGTGGGTTTTGAGCTTCGGTGGAGAAGCGTCCGTCGAGGAGCCGGAACAGCTGCGGCAGCTTGTGTCGGTGGAGGCAGCGAGAGTGCTCGACGTTGTGCGCGAGCGGTGAGGGAGGTGGTCGCGTGCTTCGATTGGCGCAGCGCTTTGCTCTCCAACAGCAGGGTCGTATACTCAATCTGTAAGAGGGAAAGACCCCAGCCGAAATTCGCCTCCTGGTCTCCGCACGCGCGCTCGGCAGCTGGCCCGGATCGGGACGTCCTCACCCACGTGGGGGTGGCCCGCTGTAGGAGGGTAGAACCCTCCAGAGACCGGAAGCTGTCCCCACGCCGGTGGGGGAGCGAAAGGCTCTTGTAGCCGCCTGATCAGCCGTGGCCCGCACGCGGGAGGCAAGCATGGGGACTGACCTACCACCTGGAGCGCAGTACGGCGTCGCCTCGGAGCGACTCATGGCCCTCTGGGCGAAGCATGGGACCCGCCCGGGCTACCACCCGCTTCTGTACCACCTCATCGACGTGGCTTCGGTCGCCCTCGCGCTGTGGGACCTCGCGCTCACCCCGTATACGCGGGGGCGCGTTGCCCGTGCGCTTGGGCTGACGGAGGCAGAGGCCCGTTCCTGGGTCGCGTTTCTGGCCGGGGTCCACGATCTCGGCAAGGCGACGATCGCCTTCGAGCGCCAGGTGGCGGCCGCCCTACCACGGCTCGATAGCGTTGGGATGGTCGGCGGACCGGCAATCTCCAGTCACGCGCCGCACGGGGCCGTCTCAGCGCTCGAACTGCGGTCGTTGCTTCCGACCTTCGGCATGGACCCCAGAGTGGCCGAACGCTGCGCCGCCATCGTCGGCGCGCACCACGGCTGCTTCTACGACCGCGGTAGGCTCAAGGAGATCCCGCGGGCGGCGATCGGCGTCGGAGAGTGGGCGCAGGTGCGCCAGGATCTCGCCACCAGGCTCGCGGTACTTCTGGAGCTGCCCAAGCATCCACCAGGAGCCGTAGACGCTGCCATGGCCACGTGGCTAGCGGGGCTCATCTCAGTGGCGGACTGGATCGGCTCCGACGAACGCTTTTTCCCGTGGGCCGCTGACGACGGGACGGTCCCGGCCTTCGACCGAATGTACCCGTCGCTGAGCGCAGGGCGGGCTCAAACCGCCCTGCGTGAGCTCGGCTGGCAGGCGCAGCCGGGATCGGTGGGTGTCGAGACGTTTGTCGACCTCTTCTCCTTCGCGCCAAACGAAGTGCAGCGAGCCGTCGTGGATCTTCGTCCCACCGAGCAGGGGCTGGTCATCGTAGAGTCACAGACCGGCTCGGGAAAAACCGAGGCGGCCATGTGGCTGGCTGACAGCTGGAGCCGTGTCCTCGGCACGCGCGGCTTCTACGTCGCCCTGCCGACCCAGGCCACCAGCAACCAGATGTTCGGTCGAGTGATAGCCTATCTCCGCCGCCGGTACCCGCACCAGGATGTAAACGTACAGCTACTCCACGGCCACGCGTCGCTCTCGGCGGAGCTTGAGGCTCTCCGGCGGGAGGAGCTGCACTGTCCATCGGACATTGACGCCGGCGAGGGCGACGTGCTCGCTGCCGAGTGGTTCACTCGCCGCAAGCGTGGCCTCCTGGCCCCCTTCGGCGTCGGCACCGTCGACCAGCTCCTGCTCGCGATTCTGCAAACCCGCCACCACTTTGTCAGGCTATTTGGAATCGCCGGCAAGACGATCATTATCGACGAGGTTCACGCCTACGACACCTACATGTCGACGCTGCTCGAGACCTTACTACGCTGGCTTGCCGCGCTCGGCTCACCGGTTGTTCTGCTCTCCGCTACCCTTCCCGATTCCCGCCGTCACGCACTTGCACAGGCCTATGCCGAGGGGATGGGCCGGGAGGCTGCAGACCTCGGCACCGCGCCGTACCCGCGGCTCACCTGGGTGGGCACCGCGGCCGTCCCCAACACTATCGCCCTTGAGGCGCCGCCCAATCGCTTTATCCAGCTGCGCTGGATCGAGGAAGGTGACCTGATCTCCGACCTCCTGCGGGTGCTTGGCAGTGGCGGGGTAGCTGCCGTTGTATGCAACAGCGTGGCGCGGGCCCAGGACATGTATCTGGCGCTGAGGGAACACGTTCCGCCCGAGCAGCTTGACCTGCTGCACGCGCGGTACCCCTACGAGGAGCGGGCCAGACGCGAGTCGCGGACACTGCGGAGGTTCGGGAAGGACGGGGACAGGCCGGAGCGGATGATCCTGGTGTCGACCCAGATCGTGGAGCAAAGCCTCGACATCGACTTCGACCTTCTCGTCACGGATCTGGCGCCAGTCGACCTGTTGATCCAGCGAATAGGGCGATTGCACCGCCACATACGTCCGGACCGCCCGATGTCGACGGCGGAAGCGTGGATCCTCAGGCCGCGGCTGGACGGCAACGGCCTCCCCTACTTCGAGGACCGTGCACACTGGGTGTACTCGCCCTATATACTCCTGCGCACCTGGATCGCGCTGCAGGGGCGGTCGGAGCTCAGCGTGCCCGGCGATGTGCAGGCGCTTGTCGAGGCGGTGTACGACGGCGACGGCTTCCCCGCGGTGTCCGACGGGCTCCAGCGACGGCTTGAGGATCTGTGGCAGAAGCACGAGGCGGCAGTCAAAGAGGAAGAGTACCAGGCGCACCTCCGACGGATCCGGGACCCGGCGTACACCGGTCAGCTCGCGGATATCGCCAGGGACCCTCGCGCTGAAGAGTCGCCGGACCTGCATCCGGCCCACCAGGCGCTCACCCGTCTGGCCGAACCATCTGTCCCGATTGTGCTCCTGGACGAAAACGGCGCGCTTCCCGATGGAACCGCGGTCAATCCCGCGAAACAGGCGTCGACTCCGCTCACCCGGGCCCTGCTCGGGCAGTCGGTGACGATTTCGAGCTCGCTCTGCGTCCGCGCACTGGCCGATAAACCCGTGCCGACCGGCTGGGAGCGTTCGCCTCTGCTGCGCAATCATCGTCCCCTGCGCATCCCCAGGGGCGGCGAGATCCGGGTCGGCTCAGCGTCAATTGCTCTCGACCCTGACCTTGGGGTCGTCATCAAATCGTGGAAAGGAGAGAAATGACTACGTTCAACCTCATAGACGAGCCGTGGGTGCCGGTCCAGGCGGGCGGGGTGGTGACCGAGCTCGGTCTGCGGGACGTCCTGCTCCGCGCACACGAGATCGACGATCTTGCCGGACTCTCGCCGCCGGCAACCGTGGCGCTGTTTCGCCTTCTCCTTGCCCTGGTCCAGCGCATCTACCGGCCGATGGACGACGGCCGCTGGGAGGGTCTGCGGGACGACGGCGCATTCGGTCCCGACGTCGATCGCTATCTGGCTGAGTGGCGACATCGCTTCGACCTCTTTGATGACCAGCGGCCGTTCTACCAGGTCGCGGAGCTTCCGTTCGAGCCGTACGAGCGGCCGGCGCTGCTGTTGACCCTGGAATGGGGCGCCGGCAATCCCGGTCACTTCTCGCATGCTCCCGATGAGCACCCCTTCTCCCCCGCGGAGGCCGCACGCCACCTCGTTACATACCAGGCGTTCTCACCGGGAGGACTCATGACGCACGAGGCGGGAAGGGTGCCGGACAAGTACAGCAGGGCCGCGCCCCTCAATCGCGGCGCTGTCGCCAGGGTACTTGGCGCGAATCTGTTCGAGACCCTCTTGTTGAACGCGATCAACTACGACCCTCCGTACACTCCGTCCTCGACCGGGTCGGCTGACGCACCCGCGTGGGAGCAGGAGCAGGTCGCGAGACCTGAGGAGCGCCGGCCCCTCGGCTACCTCGATTGGATGACGTGGCAAGCGCGGCGTGTGCGGCTTCATCCGATTGAGGAGGATGGCCGGGTTGTAGTTCGGCGCGCGATTGCCATGAAGGGATGGCAGCTGCCCAACCGTGTCTATCCGAACGAGTACGAGACCATGATGGCCTACCGCGTGAACAAGAACGCGAAGCTGCAGGACGCACCGTTCCTGGTCATTGGGTTCGATACCGGCCGGGCGCTATGGCGGGACAGCCTGGTGCTGCTCGAGTCCGCGGGGGGGCAGCAGCCGCAGACGTTGCGGCAGCTTGCCAGTCGCGACCCGGAGGGCCCCGCAATTCGCCCGCTCAGCCTTTCCGGGATAGCCGGCAACAAGTCGATGGTCACCCTCTGGCGGCAGGAGCTGCTGCCCTTGCCGGTCGCCTACCTCCGCGACAACGACTTGAGAGCGCCACTACGAGACGCCGTCGACGTTGCAGACCAGGCCGGCAGGGCGGTGTGGGGGGCCGCGGACGCGCTTGCGTCGTGGCTTGTCGGACCCGACCAGGATCAACCAGGAAGCCGGAAGCCAGAGCGCAAGGTGATCACCGCCATGCGGGAAGAGCTCGGGGTCGAGGGGCGTTTCTGGCCGCGACTCGAGCGGCCCTTCATCGACTATCTCCTGGAGCAGGCGGAGGCCGGCTACGATCCGGCGCCGGTTCGATCCTGGGCGAAGACCGTGAGCCGTGCGGCGCGCGAAGCACTGAGCTCCGTTATCGACAGTCTTGATCCCGACACGCGCGCCCTCCGTGCCGGGGTCGAGGCGTCGGCAGTTTTGGACCGTAGCCTGGCAGCCATTTGGAGGCAGAAGGAGGTGCTGCATGAGCCAGCCCACGCCGGCTGAGCGCCGGTTCGTCGATCACCTGGTAGCGCTGACCGATCCGCGTCGGCAAGACGGACGCGGCGCGCTCGCCGCGCTGCGCCGCGGTCTGGGCAAACCACCGGGTACCGTGGCCGAGATGTTCCCCGTCGTTGGCCCCTTTGACCCAGGCGGAACTGGCTGGGATAGCGACCGGTACTACCTGGTGGCAAGTCTCTTCGGTAGCCACCCGGACAACTGGGATTACCGGGGCGGTGATGACCGATCGAGTAACCTGGGCGCCTCGCTTCGTCTCGCAAACCGCGAAAGCGGGGGAGTGCAGGCGGCGCTCACGGCCCTCTTGAACAGCGGTCGGGACGAGCTACCCGACCGGCTCCGCCACTGCATCGCCCTTTGCGGGGCGGCGCGCCCACCGGCCGCGGTCGACTGGGCGCAGCTTCTTCATGACCTGCGCTGGTGGGACAGTGCCCGCCGTGATACGCAGCGACGTTGGGCGACATCATTCTGGCAACCGCGCCGTGAAGGCGAGAACGAGGAGTAAGACATGTTTCTCGAGATGCACATCCTGCAGAACTTCGCACCCTCCAACCTCAATCGGGACGACACCAACGCGCCCAAGCAGGCCGACTTCGGCGGCGTTCGCCGGGCTCGAGTGTCCAGCCAGTCGTGGAAGCGGGCCATGCGCACCGCCTTTGCCGCCGACAGCCTGCTCCCGCCCGAGGACCGCGGCGTGCGGACCAAGCGCCTCTTGAAGGCGATCGCAGAACGCCTGACCGCGCTTGGTCGCCCCGAAGACGAGGCCGGCCAGGTTGCGAGGTCCGCGGTCGTCGCGCTGGGCCTGGGCTTCGATTCCAAGAACCAGGAGGACACACAGTACCTTGTCTTCCTGGGAGAGCAGGAGATCACCAGTATCGCCGGCGCTTGCGAGCAGTACTGGGAGGAGTTGCTTGCCTTCAAACCAGAGAAAAAGGGTAGCAAAGCCCCTCCCGCGGTGGAGCGTCGCCTCCGCGGCACCCTGGACGGGGGGAAGGCAGCCGACATCGCTCTCTTCGGCCGCATGCTCGCCGACCTGCCTGAACACAACGTTGACGCCGCCGCCCAGGTAGCCCACGCCATCTCCGCACATAAAGTGGGCATTGAGTTCGACTTCTTCACCGCGTCGGACGACCTGAAGGAGCGCGCCGAGGGCGATGATATGGGCGCGGGTATGATGGGCACCGTTGAGTTCAACTCCGCGTGCTACTACCGCTACGCCAATGTCGACCTCGGGCAGCTCGCACGCAACCTGCAGGGCGATACACAGCTCGCACAGGCGGCCCTCGCGGCCTTCGTGCGCGCGTTCATCAGCTCCATCCCAGGGGGCAAGCAGAATACCTTTGCTGCGCAGAGCCGGCCCACATTGATCCTCGCCGAGTATCGAGATGGCGCGCCGCAGAGTCTCGCCGACGCTTTTGCGAAGCCCGTGCAGGGCGGGAGCGAGGGGCTGCTGGCAAGCTCCGTGCACGCGCTCGACGATCGCTATGGCCGGCTGGCGACGATGTATGGCGACGGGGCGACGGGTAGCTGGGTTGCGACCACCGAGCCGGAGAGCGTAACAGCGCTGAAGGACAAACTGGTACCCAATGCCGAGGCGCTCGTCGGTCGGGTACTCGCCGCGAGCCCGTATGGCGGTGCGGCATGACCACGCTGCTCTTGCGGCTGGAGGGACCGATGCAGTCCTGGGGCACGCAGAGCCGCTTCTCGGACCGCGATACCGGCTACGAGCCGTCGAAGAGCGGGGTTCTTGGACTGCTCTGTGCCGCACTGGGCCGGCCGCGCAGCGCCGACCTCTCCGATCTTACCGCCCTGCGCATGGGCGTGAGGGTTGACCGCCCCGGCGCGCTGGCGCGCGACTATCAGGCCGTGGGCGCGGGGTACCCCGAGGTCGACAAGCGTGGAAAGCCCACCGGCAAGAAGACCGAGGCGGTCGTGGTCGCCCACCGGTCGTACCTGGCCGACGCCAGCTTCCTGGTTGGGCTGGAAGGCGAGCCCGCACTATTGCGCGAGCTGGACGCGGCTCTGCGCCGGCCGCGCTGGCAGCTGTACCTTGGCCGGAAGGCGTTCGTCCCATCGCAGCCGGTTCCGCGCGGCCTGCGCGATCTGCCGCTCCATGAGGCTCTGTCCGACGCCAGCGAGCCCGCTTCCGAGCGGGCGACTGACCGCCTGCTGGTGATCGAGTCGTCGACCACCACCGGGACACAGGTGCGGCTCGACACGCCACTGTCGTTTAGTGAACGGATCTACACCCCTCGCCACGTTACCGTGGAGGTCATACCGTGACATACCTGACGAGGCTGATTCTCAACCCGCGTTACCATCGCGTGCAGCACGACCTCGCGGACTGCCAGCGTCTGCACAGTACCCTCCTCTCGGGCTTCCCCGACCTACCTGGCGTCGAGGCGCGCGCCAGACTCGGTGTTCTGTACCGCGTTGAAGCGCCACCGTCGCCCCTTCACATCCTGGTTCAATCGGCAGTCGCCCCCGCCTGGTCCAGTTTGCCGCGGGCCTACGTACTCGCAGAGCCGGAGATCCGCCGCATTGACGCGTCATACGCCGCGATACACGACGGACAGCGCTTGCGGTTCCGCCTCCGAGCCAATCCGACCAAACGGGTTCTGCGCGAGGAGACTCGTGGGGGGAAGTGCTGGGCGGGAAAGCGCGTCAATCTGGTGAACGAGGAGGACCAGCTGGCCTGGCTGGGCCGCAAAGGCGAAGGTGGAGGATTCCAACTCGTCTCGGTACAGACATCGCACGGCGTGCCTCAAGTGCAAGCGACGCCCCGGCCACGCACGCGCGGAGACCGCGATGGCCGCACCCTCACGTTCGGCTCAGTGCAGTTCGACGGCGTCCTCTCCGTCACCGATGCCGACCGCTTTCGGCACGCGCTCACCGGCGGCATCGGATCCGGCAAAGCGTACGGCTTCGGCCTGCTGTCGGTGGCGGCGACGTGAGCGATGAAGGATCTCCATCTGCTTCCCAAAGTCCGCGACAGCTGGAGCTACCTGTACGTCGAGCACTGTAGGGTCGATCAGGAGGCGAAGGCGATCGCCCTGCACGACGAGAGGGGCACGACCGCGGTACCCTGTGCATCGTTGACCCTTCTCATGCTGGGGCCGGGCACGAGCGTCACGCATGCGGCAATCAGGGTTCTAGCCGAGAGCGGTTGTCTCGTGGCGTGGACTGGAGAAGAGGGCGTGCGAACCTACGCCCAGGGGATGGGCGAAACTCGGAGCGCCCGCAACCTGCTGTGGCAGGCCTACCTCTGCATGAACCGTCAGAGGCGGCTGGAGGTGGTCCGCCGCATGTACGCCAAGCGGTTTGCAGAGGAGCTCGCACCGCACCTGACGCTGGAACAGATTCGCGGCCGGGAAGGCGTACGCGTCCGGGAGGCGTACGCGCGGGCCAGCCGGGAGTCCGGCGTGGAGTGGCAGGGCCGCTCGTACCACCGCAACGAGTGGAAGTCGACGGACGCAGTCAATCGCGCCCTTTCAACTGCCAACAGCTGCCTGTACGGCGTCTGCCATGCCGCGATCATCTCGGCCGGCTACTCGCCGGCGCTCGGCTTCATCCACACCGGCAACATGCTCTCCTTCGTGCACGACATTTCCGACCTCTACAAGGTGGAAACGACGATCCCACTCGCATTCGGAGCTGCGGCCGAGGGTACCGGTGGCCTGGAGACCCGCGTGAGGCAGGGATGCCGGGACGCGTTCCGGCGGGAGAGGATCCTGCACCGCATTGTCGAGGACATTGAGGACGTCCTGGGAGTGCGCGAGGCGATGCCGGACGCCGGCGACGACCCGGACAGGGACGATGCAGGCCCCGGGAGCCTCTGGGACCCGGACGCGGGCCTGCTCCACAGCGGGGTCAACTGGGGAGACACGGGATAAGGGGGCAGGTAGGTGGTGGTCTTCATTCTCGAGAAGGTGCCAAGAAGCGTGCGCGGCGAGCTCACCAGGTGGCTCCTGGAGCCGAAGACAGGAGTTTTCGTGGGACGTGTCTCCGGGATGGTGCGCGACCGCCTCTGGCAGAAGGTCTGTGACAGTCCACGGACCGGCGGAGCGATCCTGTGCCACAGCGCGGATACGGAGCAGGGCTTCGCCCTGCGCACGCACGGCGAGCCGACCAGGGAGCTTGTGGACTTCGAGGGGCTCGTGCTGGTCCGAACCCCGTAAATCCGCCAAATCCGGCAGTATCGTCCCCACGCACGTGGGGGTGAACCCGGGTAGGCGAAGTCGGATGCCATCGTGGACGAATCGTCCCCACGCACGTGGGGGTGAACCCTGCTCTCACACGGCCACTGGCGCGACGAGCGGATCGTCCCCACGCACGTGGGGGTGAACCCGTGGCGGACTGGACGACGGAGAGAGTCACGGCATCGTCCCCACGCACGTGGGGGTGAACCCTCCTGGTCCGACGACTTTCAGACCGGCGTCGAATCGTCCCCACGCACGTGGGGGTGAACCCGGGCGGCAGTTGACGAGGGTGAAGTGACACACATCGTCCCCACGCACGTGGGGGTGAACCCTACCACGGCATCGGCACGAGCAACACCGCCGCATCGTCCCCACGCACGTGGGGGTGAACCTCGCTCATGCAATCCTCCTCTCGATGAGTCGCGATCGTCCCCACGCACGTGGGGGTGAACCTCCGCTCGCCCTCGGACAGCGGCAGGATAAGCCATCGTCCCCACGCACGTGGGGGTGAACCCAGCGGGGCCTTCCCGACCAGCCAGTCCAGGCCATCGTCCCCACGCACGTGGGGGTGAACCCTTCGCACCGCTGGCGATTGAGAATGCGCTTCTATCGTCCCCACGCACGTGGGGGTGAACCCGTCAACAGAGGGACCGTATACTACTAGCCAGCATCGTCCCCACGCACGTGGGGGTGAACCCATGGGCGTCAGTGTGGACACGGTGCAGCGGGCATCGTCCCCACGCACGTGGGGGTGAACCCTGGTAGGTCAGGGCGCTGCCCGAGTCGGTGGCATCGTCCCCACGCACGTGGGGGTGAACCCGTCGACAACGCCAACTTCCTCGCCGCGCCCTGATCGTCCCCACGCACGTGGGGGTGAACCCACGGCGGTGTAGTTGCCGGTGCTGTTTTTGATATCGTCCCCACGCACGTGGGGGTGAACCCACCGTCAACCTCAACAATGCCGCCGTTGCGACATCGTCCCCACGCACGTGGGGGTGAACCCACGCAAGTCCGAATAGCCGCCCATCTGAAGTAATCGTCCCCACGCACGTGGGGGTGAACCCAAGGCGACCGAAACCTTCGTTTTCCGGCACCCATCGTCCCCACGCACGTGGGGGTGAACCTAGACCCGCCAGCTCTATCAGGACGCCCGATGTATCGTCCCCACGCACGTGGGGGTGAACCCTTCATCCCGTCGCCGCTTTACCCGCAGCAGATATCGTCCCCACGCACGTGGGGGTGAACCCATGGCCCAGCACATCATCCGCCTGGCCGAGACATCGTCCCCACGCACGTGGGGGTGAACCCATATCGGACGCGACCCGGAATCTCGAGACTCAATCGTCCCCACGCACGTGGGGGTGAACCTATGGCCGCGCTTGAGCGTGAGGAGGCGACGGCATCGTCCCCACGCACGTGGGGGTGAACCTTGCTCAGCCTCCTCCTGCCGCGTGAGCTTGCCATCGTCCCCACGCACGTGGGGGTGAACCCGGGCGCGTGGCCATCGCCCAGGCCGAAGTCGAATCGTCCCCACGCACGTGGGGGTGAACCCGCTATGGAGCCAGAGTATGCTACTTACCACCAATCGTCCCCACGCACGTGGGGGTGAACCTACAGGGGCGCGATATGTCCGAGCTTGAAGCACATCGTCCCCACGCACGTGGGGGTGAACCTGTCCTCCAGCCGGCCCGGTGGGATGTTCAGGGATCGTCCCCACGCACGTGGGGGTGAACCCTTCTGCTTCCCGGCCTGGTCCGGCTGGATGTAATCGTCCCCACGCACGTGGGGGTGAACCTCTCATCCATCGCATCGGCGACTCGCGTCAGCGATCGTCCCCACGCACGTGGGGGTGAACCCCGTCGCACCGGCCTGAACGCACCACAGGATTGATCGTCCCCACGCACGTGGGGGTGAACCCCTGTACGGTATCACCGACTTCAACCTGAGCTAATCGTCCCCACGCACGTGGGGGTGAACCCGCGACAGTACAGGATACGATTCTGCCGAAGCTATCGTCCCCACGCACGTGGGGGTGAACCCACGTTCCCCAATCCATGCCTGGAGCCGTGGGAATCGTCCCCACGCACGTGGGGGTGAACCCGGCTGGGTGTCAAGCGCCAACCCGGTGTTCACATCGTCCCCACGCACGTGGGGGTGAACCCAGCGTGTGGGGACTGGCGCGGCGAACCTATCTATCGTCCCCACGCACGTGGGGGTGAACCCCCTGAACGACTGGAGCAGCAAGCAGAACGACAATCGTCCCCACGCACGTGGGGGTGAACTCTGCGGGCTGTATGACCAGCCGACAGCGATACAATCCTCCCCCACGCGGGTGGCCTCTCCGCCGCCGAGACCGGAACACGCCTCGTGACCTGGAGGTGGCACGGCGCACGGGCGGAGAGGCTACCTGTTACTCCTGGCATCACGTAGTAGCGGAGTGCCGTTCGGGTCAACCCCGACCTACTCACGCCGCGCGTGTCGGCCTCCTGCCTGAAGAGGCGAAGCTCAACCTCGGCGCGCACATCGATCCTGCGATTCGCGCGAGCCCGGGGGCGGTACGACGCGAGAAGGTCAGGGGTGCGAGCCGTGGACGGGCTCAGGCCGTGAGCTCGGCCTCAGACGTCGGCGTAATTTCGATGTGGAACGACACACCGAGCCGCTGCGCCAGCCGGCGGAGCGTCGTCAGCGACGGCTCATGCTCGCCGGCCTCCAGCCGCGCGACGTGCGGCTGGCGCATACCGAGCTGCCGTGCCAGCTCGGCTTGAGTAAGGCTGTGGTCGATGCGGTACTGGATGACCCGCTTCGCCACCTCGTGAGCAAAGCGCGTCCGCTCCCACTCGGCGCGGTACGCCGGGTCCTCGAGGTCGGCGGCGACGATGTCGTCGTGCGTGGGCAGGTCGCTGAGCTTCATGGTTCCACCTCTTCGAGCCGGGTCAGAGCGGCCGTCACGGCGCGCTCGAAGCCGCGCGGATCGGCCGCGGCCTCTGGACCGACGGCGGCGATGTCTTCGTCATCGCCGATGCGCTGGTAGAACGCCCGCCATGAGCTTCGGACAGTCCATACCACTGGCCCGATAATACCATCGATGGTATGTCCGGGGCCGCGCACGTGCGTCGTTCAAGTCCTCCTGTTCTCGGTGGGTGGAAAGGCCATATGCCGCCGGCCGGCATCCGGCACCGATGCAGATGCACGGTAGATCACGACAGGTTCCGCTGCCACGGGGCGCTCCGGCGTCATGCCACGGGTACGAGCTGTGGCATGCGCCTCGCCAGTCCGCTCACCGACCCGGCGCCGGCCCATCGCCGTCAGGCCGACGGATAGGGAGGCGCCTGTTCCGGCGAGTGTCTCACCGGCCGACCCAGCCGGGCAGGCCGGTGCCGCCGTTCACCGGCGGCCGCTCCGTCACCCCTTCCCGCACCTACCCGTTTGCCCCTTCTCCCCCGGAGGGAGAAGGGGTTGGGGATGAGGGGGAACACCCCGCCAGACGCCGCCGCAGCGTGTAACGTAGGGCGAGATCCGGCGGGAGCACAGGCGGTGTCGCCGAGGGCGAAGCGGGCGAATCCCGGCCCGCGGAAGCCGCCGGCGCTCGACCCCGCGCCGGTGGCGGTTCCCTTCAACGGCGCCATCATCGGGGAACCATCTCGGTGCAGCCGGATGACCGGCACGGTTTCTGCAAGTGATAGTGCTACAGGGCCACGGCTAGCCCGTCGGGCGAAGGAGGACTCATGGCTGCCCAACTGAAACATCTGCAAAAGGACGCCAACCAGGAGCTCAACGAGCATCCGGGCTTCAAGGCGTTCCTGAAGAAGCTCGGGAAGGACAATATCGGGATGCTCGCCGGGTTCCTCTCCTGGAGCATTCTCACCTCGTTGGTGCCGATCGTGGTCGGGCTGGTGGCGATCTCCAGCCTGTTTCTGCGCAGCCCGAGCGCGCAGCAGACGGTGATCAACCACCTGGCTCAGGCGCTGCAGGGCGCCTTCTCCGTCGCCGAGATCAAGAACCTGGTGCGGACCACGACCCAGCACAGCGGCCTGCTCGGCATCATCGGCCTGCTCGGCGTGCTGTGGGGTGGCTCGAACGTCGGCGGCGCCCTGTCCACCGCCTTCCAGGCCATCTTCGAGACCACCGGCCGCAACTTCATCAAGGAGAAGCTCCTCGACATCGCGATGATCTTCGTCTTCACCGCCCTGATGCTGGTGATTCTGGTCGCGACCGCGGCCGGAGCCGTCCTCAATCAGCTCTTTCACGGCTTTCCGCTGCCCGGCGTGCTCCAGTTCGTCATCGGGACGGCAATCAGCCTGGCCGCGGCGTTCCTGCTCTTTTCCAGCATTTACCTTGCGTTCCCCAACATTCAGCCGCGCTTCAAGTGGCACGACATCTGGCCGGGAGCGCTGCTGGCCGCGGTGCTCTTCGAGATCATCACCTACATCTGGCCTCTCTATGCCAGGTTTGCGCACTTCAACCGCTACGGCGCCGTCCTCTTCCCGCTGCTGGTCCTGACCGCCTGGATCTACTTCTTCTCGATGATCACCATGATCGGCGCCGAGGTGTCGGCAGTGTTCGCGATTCGCGACGCCAACAAGCACGGAGAGTCGGTCGGTCCGCCGCCCCAGGACAGCGTGCCGCAGCATGAGGTGATTCGCGAGACCAGGCCACGCAAGGACGGCGCCGAGGCGCCCGGGCACGGCCAGGAAACGAGCGGTGGCGGGAGCGAGCGTCCCGTGACCCTGACGGCGCCGCGCTCCAGCGAGCGGCTGGTACGCGATCCTGCCTTCTGGCTGCTCTCGGCCACACCGCTCGTCGTCGGTACGCTGGCCGGCGTCTCTCAGCTGCTCAGGGGGGAGCGATCCTGCTGAGCGGCCCGGCCGGTCACGGCCGGCTGCCGATCGTGCAGTCCGGGTTGTCGAGCACGTGCAGATCGTCGGCCTGGATCGTGCGCGAGGTCGTGACATTCAACGGCTGGCCGCTGCGGGGCGGGTTGAAGCGCATCAGCACGTGCGCCGGGTGATTGGGCTGCACATTGGGCACCACGTAGCCGAAGTAGGTCGCGGCCGGCCCGTGCGAGAGCTGGATAAGCACCTGGGTGGGATTGAGCACCGGGTGGACGTAGCGCAGCAGAGACAGCGCCGGGCCGTACACGATGGCCTGTCCCGGCGTGGAGGTCGAGTTGGTGACGGTCACGGCCGCCTGGAGCGCGCCCCACGGCATCTTGCGCACCGCGCAGGAAACGGCGAAAGGCGCGGAGCTGCCGCCACAGCCCGCCAGGCTGAAAAGCAGCGCGCCGCTCAGTGCCGCCAGCAGTAGACGCCTCACGTCTCTAAGAGTACCCGACGCGCATCACGACGGCACACTTCCTGCATAGACATTGACCCATGAGCCAGACAACGGTACAGCGCTCCGGCGTGCCCGGCGGGAAATGGTGGCTGCCGGTTCTCCTCGTCCTGATCATTGCCGCGATCGTGGGAGGCGCCTACGCCGCGACTCACCGCGGGTCGTCGCACAAGGCGACGCCGACCCCGACCGCGACCTCGGCGCCGCCCACTGCGACCGGCACGCCGGTCCCGACTGCCACCGCGGTGAAGGGCGCCGCGCCGCCCACCGCGACGCCGAAACCGTCGCCCACCGCGGCCGCCACCTCGACGCCCGCCGCGACGCCGACGCCAACCCTCACCACCGGTACCATCAGCCTGCCGCCGGACAGCCAGCTGCAGACGATCCAGCAGGGAGCGAACAGCGGGAACACGAGCTACACGTACTATCTGAACCCGTTCCAGGTGGTTCAGCGCAACCTTCCCAGGTACGGGTTCACCACCGTGACCATCGTCTCGCCGACGCCGCAGCCCAGCCCCACCCCCTACACCGGCAACTCGGGCTTGCCAGAGGTGCAGATCACCGTGCAATATCAGGGCAAGCGGTACCTGATTGTGCTCGATCAGCCCAAACAGCAGGGGGCAAAGGGGATCTGGGAGATCGTCAGGATCAAGCCCCTCTAGATCGGCGTTTCAGGTTCAGGAGGGCGGGCCTCGTACCCGCCACCGCAACCCGTAGGTAGCGACCTGATCTCTACACCAGCGTGGCCAAGGAGTTTGACCGAATGAATGTGACCGTGTTGCCCAAGGCGTCGGACGAGCTGCGGAAGGCAGTCGACGAGCGCCGTCAGCAGAATGCCACCGATACGATTCGAGTGATGGTGCAGTCGCAGTGCGGCTGCGGCAAGGCCCACTTTGCGATGGGCTTCGATCAGCCGGCGGAGGGAGATAACCAGATCGACGTGAACGGCGTGACGCTGCTCATCGACCCGGGCTCGGCGCCGTTTCTCGAGAACGCCGAGATCGACTACTCCGACGAGCTGATGGGCCGCGGCTTCCAGATCCACACCGCCAACGGCGGAGGCTGCGGCTGCGGCGGCGGAGGCCATCACCACTGATCCGCCCCGGTCCTTTCGCGAGGACCGCACGCTGCCCGTAGACGCGGCGCTCGCGCCGTCTGGCCGCGTCGGGGTGCTCGGCCGGTCCCTCCGGCCCGCTGCTGCGTGCCCTGACCGCGTGACCCCCTACGCTACCGGGATGGACTCGTCCGCGCCGGGCCGATAGCGGCCTATCGCCTCGTCGATCAGCGGCAGCGCGTCGCGTGCCGCGGCCACTCCCTGCTCGAAGCAGAAGCGGGCGCCGAAGAGCGAGTTGGGGGTGACCGAGCCGAACTCCGGCCAGATCGCCACGTCGGCGCCCTCGGTCGGACGCGGCGTGCCGTAGCTGGCGGCGAAGAGCCGGCAGCCGAACCGCAGCTGATCGCCCAGACCGCCCCTGATGGGCGTGCGCTGCGTGCCGAGGCGCTCCAACACCGGCCGGGTCCAGGGGCGGGCGCGCAGGAAGCCGGGGGCGACGTAGTTGAAGCCCAGACAGACGGCGATGACGATGTCGGCGCCCAGCTGGCGAGCCGTCTCCACCGGCGCCGTCTCGAACAGCCCGCCGTCCATGCAGTAGCTGCCGGCATGCGGGACGGGCCGCGCGATCATCGGCAGGGCGATACTCGCCTCGACCGCCGGCAGCACCGGCCCGTGGTCGATCAGGATCGGCCGGCCGGTGGCCATATCGGTGGCGCGTACCGCGAAGGTGCGCGGCAGATCGGCGAATGTCTTCCCCTCGCCGGCATCCCGCAGCATGCGGGCGATGGGGTTGGAGCGGCCGGCGGCGCGGAGGCGTCCGGCGTAGAAACGGAACATGTGCCAGGCAGTGGCGTCGCGCGCCACCGCGGCGATGTACTCGACCGGACAGCCGGCGGCGAGGCCCAGCCCGAAGATCGATCCGGCGCTGGCGCCGACCACGACGTCGACCGGAATGTCCGCCCCGGCCAGCACCTCGATCACTCCCGCGTGGGCGCAGCCGCGCGTGCCTCCGGCGCCCAGCACCAGGCCAATCCGGGGACGGGAAGCGACCATCGTGGCTACCGGAGTCGGGTTGAATGGGCCGGGTGGCGGCTCGGGCCTCTCACACCCGCATCCTACGACCCGATACACCGCGCGCGCAATGGGTCGGTTGTGGCGACAAATCGGCCCCGGAATGGCTGCCGGGCGGCGCCCCGGGGATAATCCGGGTGATGGATCGGAGCGATGCGACTCGGGACCGGAAAGGAGACACGCCGTCGCCGGCGTGACGCCAGGGCCGGTCAAGCGGCGCGAGCCGGGCCCCCTGCGTGAGGTGGCGGCGGTCTTCCTGAAGCTGGGGGTGATCGGCTTCGGGGGGCCGGCGGCGCATATTGCCCTGATGCGCGATGAGGTGGTGCGGCGCCGCCGCTGGCTGGCGGAGCAGCAGTTCCTCGACCTGCTCGGCGCTTCGGCCCTCATACCGGGTCCCAGCTCGACCGAGCTGGGCATGTTCCTCGGCTACGCCCGCGCCGGACGCCGCGGCCTGCTGCTGGCCGGCGCCTGCTTCATCACGCCGGCGATGCTCATGGTGCTGGCGCTGGCCTGGGCCTACGTGCGCTACGGCACGACGCCGGCGGCGGCCGCCGTCCTCTACGGGGTCAAGCCGGTCATCATCGGCGTGATCGCGCAGGCGCTGTGGGGACTGGCCGGCTCGGCGGTGAAGAATGGCCTGCTCGGCGTTGTCGGCGCGGCGGTGCTGGGCCTGTACCTGCTTGGCGCCAATCCCATCCTGCTCCTCTTCGGCGGCGCGCTGCTGGTGATGGCGGTCGAGGCCGGCCGCAGGCGGGCCCTTTCCGCCAGGCCGACCGCGATCCTGCTGCCGGCCGGAGGCGCCAAGCTGGCGGCGAGTCACTCACTTCTCACGCTCTTTCTCACCTTTCTCAAGATCGGCGCCGTCACCTACGGCAGCGGCTACGTGCTCCTCGCCTTCCTGCACGACGACTTCGTCGGCCACCTGGGCTGGCTGACCAACCGCCAGCTCATCGACGCGGTCGCGGTGGGTCAGGTGACGCCGGGGCCGGTGTTCACCACGGCCACCTTCATCGGCTACCTCGTCGCCGGCTGGCCGGGCGCGTTGCTCGCCACCCTGGGGATCTTCTTGCCGTCGTTTCTCCTGGCGGCGCTCGTCTACCCGCTGGTCCCGCGACTCCGCGCCTCGCCCTGGCTGCGGGGCTTCCTGGACGGCGCCAACGTGGCGGCGCTGGGTCTGATGGCGGCCGTCACCTGGCAGCTCGCCCACGCCGCGATCATCGACGCGCTCACTGCCGTCATGGCGATCGCGACCCTGCTCATCCTGATCCGCTGGAAGCCGAATTCAGCCTGGCTGATCGCGGGTGGGATTGTGGCCGGCGTCGCGCACCAGCTCATCACGGGCTGACTCTCGCCGGCGGCGACGACATGGCGGTCGAGAGGCTCTCGCGCCACGCGCCCGCCCGGATCGTCGGGAGCCGGCCGGTGGTTACCGGCAGCAGGAGGTGCTGCAGCCGCAGCCGTCGTCCCGAACCTGAAGCCTCCCTTCGTCGGAGGAGGCATCCGCGCTGGAGGCGAGGGGCCTGGTCGCGCGCACGAAGGCGCTGGCGATCTTGCCATCTCCCATCTCCCAGCCGGCCGGTAGCGCTGCCGGATCGAGGCCGGTCTCCGCCACCAGGTAGCGCCGCGTGATCTCGATACCGATGTCTTCAAACCCGGCTTCGGCGAGGAGCCGCCTGTAGGTATCGGTGTCGAGCGCGCCGGCGATGCACCCCACCCAGAGCTCCATGTTGCGGCGTAGCTCCTCCGGAAGGGGCCCATCCGTCACCACGTCGGCGACGGCAAAGCGGCCACCCGGCTTCAGGACCCGAAATGCATCCTTGAGCACCAGCGACTTATCGGCGGCGAGGTTGATGACACAGTTGCTGATGACGACGTCGACCGAGCTCGAGGGAAGCGGGATCTCCTCGATCCGTCCTTTCAGGAAGGCGACGTTGGTGGCGCCCGCCCTGGCCTTGTTTTCCTGGGCGAGGGCCAGCATCTCATCGGTCATGTCGACCCCGTAGACGAACCCGGCCGGACCGACCCGCCGGGCGGTGAGCAGGACGTCGATGCCGCCTCCGGATCCCAGGTCGAGGACCGTCTCTCCTCCCTTCAGGTCGATGAGCGCGGCTGGGTTACCGCATCCCAGCGAGGCCAGCACGGCCTGCTCCGGGACATCCTGGATCTCGTCGGCGCTGTAGAGGTTGTCGCTGACCGTATCACTGCAGCATCCCTCGGCGCAGCAGGGCGCATCGGTACTCCGCGTGCCGTGAGTCGCCATGGTGGCAGCCGCGGCGTAGCGCTCGCGAACGCGCGCTGTAAGATCGTCGGTTGGCGTGGTGGTCATTGGTTCCTCCCATCGAAATATGTCGATGAATCGTGACAAAAAAAGAGCTAGGTCAGTACCTGCAGCGCCGCGAGAGCGCTCCTTCCCGCGTCCGTCGCCCAGTAATGGGCCCAGATCCCGCGCTTCTCGGTGTCGATCAGTCCGGCCTCACGCAGCAGCCGAAGGTGATGGCTGATGGTCGGCTGGTTCTGCGGAAAGAGTGGGGTGATGTCACAGACGCAGAGCGGTTCCGGCTGCTGCGCCAGCAGATCGAGCATCCGCAGGCGTGTCGGGTCGGCGATCGCTTTGAGTCGTTCCGCCAGCGTTGCGGTCTGCCCGGTCGACAGACTCGGCGCTCCGACCACCCCGCAGCAGGGCTCATTCTTGTGGCGAAGGGGCAGCGGCTCGCGTACGCGTACATCGGTCATACTCCACTCTAGCAGATACATCGACAAACTTCAATGGATGCTGCCGGCGGGCTCGCCCCGCCGGCCCGGGCAGAGTGGACCCGTCTGTCCCGCTGGTGGGCCGGATCTCGGGGTCGTGGAAGCCGCTCTCGCGACCAGCGCCTAGCGAGTGATGAAGTGCAGCACGAAATAGATCGCGCCGGCGAAGATCGCGGCCATAGGCAGGGTGATAATCCAGGCGGCAATGATGTTGAGGCCGACTCCCCAGCGCACCGCCGAGGCGCTCTCGCTGGCGCCCGCGCCCAGGATAGAACCGGTGACGACATGGGTCGTGCTGACCGGAAATCCCAGGTTGCTCGCTCCCTGGATCAGGCTGGCCGCGACCGTCTGCGCGGTGAAGCCCTCCGCCGGGGCAATCTTGTAGAGCCGGGTGCCCATGGTCCGGATAATCCGCCAGCCGCCGGCGTAGGTGCCCGCGCCCATCGAGGCGGCCGCCGCGATGACGACCCAGAGTGGCACATGGAAGGAGCTGCTACTGAGGAAGTGGCCGCTGATCAGGGCGAGCGTGATGACTCCCATGGTCTTCTGCGCGTCGTTCGTGCCGTGACTGAAGGAGACGTAGGCCGCGGAGATGATCTGGGCCAGCCGGAAGCCGCGATTGGCCTGCCGCGGGCGGGCGCCGCGGAAGATCCAGTAGATGATCAGCATCAGCAGGTACGCGCCGAAAAACCCCAGGATCGGCGAGGCGACGAGCGGAACGATCATCTTGGAGACGACCGATCCCCAGTTCACCGCCGAGAATCCGAGGCCCACGATCCCGGCGCCGATCAGGCCGCCGATCAGCGCATGTGACGAGCTGCTCGGCAGACCGCCATACCAGGTGACGAGATTCCAGACGATCGCGCCCAGCAGAGCGGCGATGATCATCACCAGCGTGATGTGATGGTGCTTGGGGTCGATCACCCCGCTGCCGATGGTCGCGGCTACCTTCAGCGTCACGAAGGCGCCGACGAAGTTCATGGCCGACGAGAGGAGCACCGCCAGGCGCGGCGAGAGCGCGTGGGTCGATACGGAGGTCGCGATCGCATTCGCAGTGTCGTGGAACCCGTTGGTGAAGTCAAACCCGAGCGCTATGACGACGACGACCGCGACCAGGGCGGTGTCATGCATTCTTGATGGTCACGCTCTCCAGGATGTTTGCGACATCTTCGGTACGATCGACCGTCTTCTCCAGCAGACTGTAGACGTCTTTCCACTTGATGACGTAGATGGGGTCGTGACTGTTCTGGAAGAGGGCGCCGATCGCCTGGCGCGTCACCCGGTCTGCCTGGTTTTCCAGATCGTGGATCCGCACCCAGTGCTTTTCCATGTCCTTCCGCGACTCGAGCTGGTCGAAGGCCTGGACCAGCTCCTGGCCGATCTCCACCAGCAGGCCGCCCATCTGTTGCGCCTCCGGGTTGATCGTCTCGATGCAGTCCAGAATGATGGTGTCCGCGGTTTCCTCCGCCAGGTCGATCACGTCGTCGACCGCGCCGGCCAGCGCGTAAATGTCCTCACGGTCGAAGGGCGTGATGAAGGTCCGGTTCAGCTCGTTATTGATGTGGTGGGTGATCTCGTCACCCTGGTGCTCGAGATCGCGCAGCTTGCGGTGGTACTCGCCAAAACTCTCGCGCGTGGCGTTCCTGAGCATGGCATCGAGGACCTTGAGCCCCTCCATCAGGTTGGCGGCATTCTCGCGGAAGAGGACGAAGAACTGGCGCTCCTTCGGCACGAGCGAGAGCGGCATGAGTAGCTCCTTTGCTGGCGGTGCGGAAACACCTCTATCTCAGAATACGGCCTGCAATGTTTCCGAATTGTTGCGAGGCTCTCCTGACAGTCGTACGGGGTGGCGGAGTCCACGCCGCGCCGAACGTACCACCCGTCGGTAGGCCGGTGCCTGTGTGCCCGGCCCGTTCAAATACCGGTACGCCGGCGCCTGCGTGCGCGGCTCCTGAGGTTTCGAAACCTTCACCTGACCCGAAAGCCCCGTGCGCGGACGGTATGGCATGGTATGGTGCAAGCAATGACGGGTGCGTCGCTGGAACCACTTCCCGAGGACTGGAGCCGGGCACTGGCCGTCGTCGCCCACCCCGACGACCTGGAATACGGGGCGGCGAGCGCGGTGGCGCGCTGGACCTCGCACGGCAAGGAGGTCCGCTACCTCCTGGTGACGCGCGGCGAGGCCGGGATCGACACCGTCCCGCCCGAGGAGTCCGGACCGCTGCGTGCCGAGGAAGAGGAGCGGAGCGCCGC
>Ga0209168_10000445_pt1 | contig 40786 bp, 69 predicted proteins | sample Coa_R1_FD_187156 | JGI IMG/M metagenome (GOLD analysis project Ga0209168, IMG submission 187156) | Surface soil microbial communities from Centralia Pennsylvania, which are recovering from an underground coalmine fire - Coalmine... | ecosystem: Environmental > Terrestrial > Soil > Unclassified ...
CAAAGCATCGCCAATTCTTTATCAGGAGTGCATGTAATTCCAGATGTCCACTCAGAAACTAAGCGATGCTCGGACGCATAATCAATCCACCATTTTTCAAATGCTCCAGCGCGTTTCACTGACTAAGCTCCTATATGAGAGGGGAGAGGGAGTTCATGTTTATCAGACCGTAGTGCTTTCCATAAGAGTATTGCTAAATTTCATCTCAGGCACTCCAGAGTTGCTTTCTTTCAGTCGGGTGCTTATCGACCCTAGAGCGTCCAATGTTGGGGCGGTCCCATGTTCCACCGCCAGCAGATTTCTCAAACTTCCAGCCAGAGGCTTTCAAGGACGCGCCCGATTCACTTTCAAGGATATAAGTAATCACCTTCCGATAACCCATAGCCTTACTAGCTCGAGCTGCGGCGGCATAGAGAATAGAGCAAGCGTTCCGGGTTCCATCAGTGCAGAGCCGCGTTACTTCCGCCGTATAGCCATCATCCAACATGCGAGCTACCGGCCTTCCTACAATCACTACGCCACAAATCTTTAGGTCCGCATCCCTGACGGCAATAGAGAATTTATGTCCCTGCGGAGGCTTATGATGCCGGTGATAGTCAGCAATATACTGCTTAGCATCCGCGAGAGAGATTGGCGCAAGCGTCAGGCTCATATGGGATAATGAGCCCCGAGCCACTGACCAAGAAATACTGCGCCTATGCATAGCAGGATTAGAACAACCCATATTATTTCTCTCGAACTCATGCAATGCTCCTTACGAATTTACTATATGGAAACTTTAGTCAGACTGCTTCATTCTTATCGCCCAAAATCTTCTCTCTTAAACACTACTCTCCCATAGGGCTACGCATACCTAAAGAAAGCTATTACAGCCGCAGCACACGCTATGATGAATACGCATGTGATGATTACATGTCCCCAATCTGTTCCGCATGTCATTTTCCATCCTCCATAGGGCTATGAGTGGGGCTTGAGGATTTGCCTGACCCTCTCGCGTGAAATATCGCCGAACCGCTTACCGATGGCCTCCAAGGTAAATCCTCGGTCTCGTAGGGTCTGCATCTTTGCCCGGCGTTTCGCGGCCCGGGCCTTAAGCCGCTCTTGATGGTGGTTCATTAGAGGGGAGTATACAGATGAAATAAAGTCTGTCAACCCATTGACAATGGCCTAGGCTCATATATTATTAGGGGCGAGATGGGCAGCCAGGAAGGACTGGCACCATGACCGGGTTGCTAGGGCACGTTCGGACAGTGCGGTGAAATACTCAGTTAAGTAGCCGGTTAGCTGTTGGGAATCTGGACCAAGGCAGTACACGCTAGCAAGCCGGAATCAAGCCCGGCACTATCTCACTAATTCAACGGAGGGGTCATGAAACTCGAAGACGAAATCTCGGCTCTCGCGGATGAATGGTCTAAGCCGACTATCACGGAAGCCAAATCCATTCCCGAAATGGTGAAGATGGCGCGCGAGAATGAAAAAATGCTCTGCGCAATTCAGCTCAAGACCTTGCTGACCCGGCGCTTGCTCGAAAATTCCGGTAGCTGAGTTAGGGAGATTGGGAAAGTGAGCTGCTTAAAATCCTAGAGCCATAAGGGAGAGATTTATGAACACACAGCGAGTAGAAGGGCATACGCCGCGCACGATGGGCGAACTGGTAAAGGCCCATGCCAGCCGAAACACTCTAAGCACTCATCATGGATTTGAGATGCTTGAGCTTTCGGGAGCTACCGAACATACGTGTGCCGCTAACACGTACCTTGCTGCGCTCTCAATAATCCGTAAGCAAGAGAAGGTGAATGAGGCGCTGATGGAATCACTCGCAGAGGCTATAAAATGGATTGAGAATGCTCCCGAGGATGCGTGGGGTTATGCGAATGATGACCATGCCCGCTGGCCGCTAAGAGACGAATTAGTTTCTAAGCTATGCAAGGCGCTGGCGAAGGAGCCCGCATGAAAATGCTCGACGGAAATTCAGCGGCTCTCAGTCAGCATGAGGCTTTGCAGGATGCGCGGCAGAAAACCGGCGACCGCCTGTTGCCGAAGGCCGAAGCACTGTTGCGCGAATGGGTAAGGGATGGCGAGAAAGCCCCGAATCAGTTTCGTAAGCTCTCTCCGTTCATCCTGGCCGATATGATTACCGATGACCCATATCAGTATGGGCTAGATAATGAACTGGTCGCTAACCTAATTGTAGACCACTACATGGCAAAAGATAGCGTCTGCGACGATGTAAAGAGACTCGGGGACAATGCTTACGATGCTTGGCTTCGCACCCCGGAAGCCTCCAATGCCCTAGATGACATTGTGGAATATCTTGAGGAATGCGCCCGTGAAGATTCCGATTGACTGTAAGCACGTCACCGCCCACCGTCCCTATCACGATTGGGGTAAGTGGGTAAAAGAACACTGGTATCTGTTTGCAATTGCCCTTTATGTGGGGCTCGTATATCACTAGGAGGGGTTATGGGACGTATGAGCGACCTAGACATTGAACGGCAGATGCACGAAGCGGATTTGCAGGCTGAGTCCGACTGGCAACAGCAAGAGGAACTGCATCGGGACGTTGAACGCGTTGTAGAGCTTGCTTGTAGGTCCCTTAGTCCTACAGACCAGACTTTGCTCCGCTGGGCTACAGGAATACAACCAGCACAACAAGAGCAGCCGAAAGACTATCCATTGTTCCCCGAAGATGGGAGTGACCCTTTTTAACCGGGCGATATGCCCTTAATTGGAGAGAGAAGATGAAAGTCAGTGAAGCATTCCCGAATAACTCGAAGTGGCTGTCCGCTTCGGATTTGCAGGGGCACGAAGTGAAGGTACAGATTACTGCCGTAACGGTTGCTGAGTTTGACAACGGCAACAAGCCTGCCCTTATGTTCGCGGGTAAGCAGAAAGGTTTGGCGCTTAACCGCACCAATGCCAAGAAGCTTGCCGCATCCTACGGCGACGATATGGATTCCTGGCTAGGTAAGGAAGTCATCATCTACCCGGAAGTTGTAGAGTTTCAGGGTAAGCAGGTGGATAGCATCAGGGCCCGCCCCGTGTTGCCGAAGGCCGATAAAGACTCGGACATTCCCTGGTGAGCCATTTCTACGAACGTAACAGCGCGGGGGAGATAGTCCCCCGCCACTTCGTCCCGATGGCGAGTCGGCCCGGTGAGCTTCGTCCTACGCGCATAACAGATGCGAGGAAACATGGGTGGTATGCAAGTGTCACCACAATCCAGGGAATGCTAGACAAGCCGGGGCTTAATGATTGGAGAGTTACCGAGCATTTGAAACAGGCTTATGAGGCTGTGGCTTATGGGGAACTTACGCCGCAAGTGTTACGCGAGATGGGGGAAGAAGAATATATCAAGCGCGTCAAAGGATGGACACAAGAGCAATTAGACAAAGCTCCGCAACAGGGTACGGATTTCCATGACATACTGGAAAAATATTTCAGTGATGGCGCGGACATTGAATGGCTCTCTAAAGAGGACCGCTATACCTGCGCGATGGTAGATGAATTGCTCACTAAGACTTGCGGTAAGCAGGAATGGATTACGGAAAAGTCTTTCGTGCATGACATGGGATTCGCCGGGAAGTGTGACATTCATTCGCCGGAATGGGTAATAGACTACAAGACCAAGAACGACGCGACGAAGTGGAAGCCAGGTAAAATGGCGTACAGCGAGATGTGCCAGCAACTAGCGGCGTATCGCGTAGGGTTAGGACTTCACAACGCCCGATGCGCTAACGTGTTTGTGTGCATCCCCACGGGCGAGGTTGAGTTTCACGAATGGGGTCAAGAGGAATTGGATAGAGAATTTGCTAACTTTACGGATTTACTTCGTATCTGGCTGAGAAACGCCATGTATGTACCGGGGAGCGTAAAATGAGCAAGATAGCTGCTGAGGCTGCCCGGGAGATATGCGAGTTCTTTGATGACCCGGGATATTTTACTGTCCAGTCTGTAAAAGACATTATTTCTGCCGCCCTCTCCCAATCCCTGGCTGCGAGAGATAAGGAGATAGAGGAACTGGCCGACAACTGGGATTCCGAAACTGATACCGAACTTTGCTCTGTCAGTGAGATGTGCAAGATTCTTGCCGATGAACTCCGGGCCCTCCTAAAGGGGAAAGCGATATGAGCGTGCAGAATAAAATTACGAAGGCATATGCGATTATAAATCCTCAAGGGAAGATAATTTTCAATTCCATTAACCCGGAGCGCGGAAAGTGTTTAGTGTTATGGGGATGGGGTGATGGAATCATATATCGCCGTGAGGGCTATCGTTGCCGCCGAATTGAAATCAAGGTGATTAAATGAGCATACAGTGGCGTACCTTCCAAGAGGCCCGCGCCGCTCTAGCTACCGAGGGAGAGAAACGTGAGTGACCACACTGATGCCTATAATTGTGACCACTATTGGGACGTACGGTATCTCCCGAATGGTGAGCCTGACTGGCGCGTGGGCGTTCATGGAATTAGGACTCCAGCGGTCCATGCGACCTGTCGCAAGTGCAATACGCGGACCTATTTCACCGAGGAACAGCTGGCAGCAATTCCTATTCGGAGCGAACCATAAAATGAATAGAAAAGATGCAGCAGATATAGCCCGCGATGTGGCGAGCTATCTTGATTCATGGCAAGGAAAGAATTTTGAACGCATCGTGGATGAAATGACGCAGGTGATAGCAAAGTATCCAGATATGAATTATTCAGAGCAGCTCACCGCCGAACGCGCTAGGCGAGAAAAGGCGCGAGACGAAATAATTAAGCTTGAGCAGCACCACCGCGCACTTGCCAATAGAGCGAATCTGAAAGGCGCTGGGCTCACGTTTGATAAACACGCGCTTGTGGCTGACGTGCTTGAGCAGATTCTGGCCCAATACCCGCGCGTGGAACAGGAGAATGAAAAGTGAGCATACGTCGTTTTACAGGCTTTGGAGTTTCAGATGCACAACACGCCCAGGATTTGGCTGATGCCGCCTTACAGGGTAGTAAGGATGCCGCTGAGGCCGTGGCTAAATCATGGCCGAAGGGTCTATTGCGGAGGATACTCGATGATGAAAAACGACTCGCCAAGGATGAGGATGACCGTATTTCTCGCAAGACCGCCGACTCTCTAATGTCGTCAATTCGTGAAATGGTACACGCGGAAGTTACCGGAGACGGTGAGCAGTATTCGCGCCATGAAACGGTTGTCAGGAATGAACTGAACGAATTGTATGGGCGGCTAGGTGCGCTCGAATATTTTGTGAGGCAAAGACTTGAGCGCAAGCCCTAATCCGAGGTACTCCGATGAAAGATGATGTGACCAAACCGCTGCCGATACAGCATTACAGCAAACTGCCAGTGGTGATTAGCGCCATTCAATGGGATGGAACGCTTGCGGGAGTACGCGGGATAGAAAAGGCTTTCCCTGAGATGCACACAGCGCGTCTGAGTTCTTACCCTCCCGCTGACATGGTGAGCGCCTGGGCAATCAGCACTCTCGAAGGAACGTCCTATGACGTGTCCAAGGGAGACTGGATAATCCGTGGCATCAAGGGCGAGTTCTATCCGTGCAAGCCCGATGTATTCGAGAAGACCTACCGTGAGGAACGTGGCTACCCTTACAACCTCCCCGAGAACGGCAACGCAATCGCCAGCGAGTCAGGCCGTCCCGCAGAAGATGGGCTCGCACGGGAGCCGGTGAGCTATAGGTATAAATTACAGCAGGAAACGTATTGGCAGCATGGTGAAGGATTGCCGTCTGACGATTTCGTAGACTTCTGCCGCAGGAGTACAAGGAGTCTGGAATTGCTCTACCGCTCTCCCCCGCTGGAGCCTTTCGAGCGGCTGGTGAGCGAACTGGAGAAGTTGGAAGCCGAGTTCACGCATACGGGCCGCTCTGCCACCAGCTATGAGGAAGGCTTCCACGACGGACAGAATCAATGCGCCGACCGCATAGCCGAGCTTCTCAAATCAGCGAGGGGGACGAAGACGTGAGCGAATCTCTAGCCGAAGCACTGCCGAAGGAAATGGCCCGCTGCCGAGAGCTGCTTGGTCAGTATCGAGCTATAGGTCCTAGCGGCATGTTTGGTGCTGCAATGATTGAACAGGACTTGCGCCGCGCTGATAAAGCTGTGATGGAGGGCGACGTGGTGGCGATGATTCAGGTCTATGAAGCTCTCAAGGAGTATGAATCGTGACCACAGACACCGAAGCCCTGAAGGCTCTCGTAGCCCACGCTACCGAACTGCAAAAGCAGCTTGACGAAGGCGACGGGGCGTACCCGCAGGACTACCACGACATATTTGGCAAGCTGGAAGCTGCTCTGCCGGCCCTAGAGCGGATGCTGGCTTCGCAGACCCAATCGCAGACCTTCGGTCAAGATATGGTGCTGGTGCCGAGGGAGCCGACGCCTGATATGGTCGAGGCTGGCATGGCGCATGAGCGGGATTGTTCCGGAACACCATTCCTGGCTAATGTTTACAAGGCGATGGTAGCCGCCGCTCCTGTGGCTTCGCAGATGGGGGAGCCGCTAGCATGGCTGGTAAAGAACGCTCCCGATACCGAAGGGAACGATGAGCCCTATACAAACTGGAGCCGGGTGAAAGTCCTAATGGATGAGGGCTACGAGGTAATCCCGCTCTACGCCGCCCCAGCCGCAGGGATGGATGCGGAAGAGGCGGCGAGAGAAATTGTGGCGCGGTTTAGAACCGGCCTCATGTTCTTGCGGTTTTATAAAGAGGGGATGAATGACGCCCTCAACGGAAGTGTTGAAGGGATAGCTGAAATCATCCGCAAGCACCAGGGCAAACAGTCGGCAGAGGATGTAGCCATAACGGTTGGCGGTAACGGGGTTGCTACTGGGGTAAATCCCGTGCTAGCCGCAGGGATGGACAAACCATGAACCCTAAAGCTATAGCTACCTTTAGAGAGAATGAAGAAAAAGATTGGGAGAGAAAGAAGAGGCTTAGGATAAAAGTTAACGTGACCCGTAAACTCTGTGAGTGGGCTACCATTAGAGCGAATGAGATACGGAATGAGCGAAATTAGTTCAGCCAAGCAGCGTTCATGGATGAAATTCATTCAGTCTCGCTATGCCGAGAATTGGGCAAAGCTGGACGAACCTACTAAAATTGCATTGAAGCAAAGCTGGTGGGCTGGGTATGCGGCGGCGCAGTATCTACTCAGGAACAAACCCAGGAAATAAAACAGCCCGGTTGCCTAACAGTAGGTCCGGGCTGCATGAATCCCCTTAGCGCTAGGGGCTCCCCGCACAATTCGCCGGGGGTTGGCCTGATTCATGTTCAGGTGGAATGAGTCTAAACCTATACTTTATTCGCTGTCAAGCGTGTATATTCATATCGCGTATAAGCCTACGGAATGCCTATTTTGGAGGGGTTTGCTGGGGGCTAGGTAAGGTACGGATTCCTTCCAATCGCCCATTACAGGTCTGTATAGCCGCGTTTAAATCCCCTACCGCACTACCCCACGTCGCCCCAGCAAGGTCTACAGAGATTGGAGCCGTGAGCGTGGCAGGAACGGGTATCCATGTGGGAACCTGTATCTTTTCCACAACAGTTACAGGTTGGGAAGCGCACCCGGCCAGAATCAGGAATAGGGGGAGAGCTTTCAAGGTAGTTCCGGGGGCTTGGGGACGTTAGCGCAGATATGGGGAAGGTCGGTAGGCTTTGATTTAGCGAGAGCAGCGAGTTTCGCATTGTACTGAGCCTTAACCGCTTCCGCATGTGTCTGTGCAGCGTAGGCTTGGGTTACGGCTTTATTCGCACGTTCCTGATTCTCGGCAGCGGCTTTGGCTTCTTGTGCTTTAGCGTCGGATTCCGCTTTCAGCGCGGCAGTTTGATAACTTGCTTGCAGACTTGAGTATTGTTCATGCCAGTGTTCCGCTGTCCCTCTTTCCCATACTCCCCACGAAGCAACCGCCCCAAGTAACACCAAAGCAGCGATAAATCCGTAGGGGTTCAATGTTTATCCTCCGGCCTCGTTATCATCATTGTGGGGTCATCTCCATCCTTGATTCCGGTGATGTTCCCCTGAGCATCGCGCCTGATTATAACCTGTTGTCTTGGTGAAAGTATCGGCCAGCGCCTCGCGCAATATTCCCGCGCTATCTGCGCCGCTAATGAGGCAGCAAGCCCGACAGTAGGAGCCGCCCATGTGTGCCATATCGAAACACACGCCAAAGGACCGAGTAGGATTGCGACTAGGTAAATCATCGCCCTTGAACGCTTATCATCCATATCTTGAGGGATGACAAACTCGGCAACCCAAGGCCCGGCGAGTCCAATTACGAAAGCCGCTATTGCTCCTCCGGCCCATACTGGCAAGGAAAGCAATGTCGTAATCCAACTGTGCAGCGTGTCACTCATAAGAGCCCCTCCGGGAGTGTGCTGTCCCGTTTATCCGCCCTAGCAGAATGAGGGGCGAAATCATGCGCTATCCTGTATCGTTAGAGTATGACCTGTAGTCATCGGCTCTAAGATTTCCTGTATGGTCGTGAAGGCCATTCGTGAATCTGTTACCATCCACAGACCACCCGCTTGCGAACGTCCCATCCCTGGCGCGAAGCAACCCTGAAGTTGCCGGGCAAAGTTTGCCGGATGGATTAGACAAGCGAACCGATGCGGGAATTTGCAGTCTGCCGGGATAGGGTCGTCGGGTTCATGCGTAACGCCTAACTCTGGATTGACCATCGCCCATGTCTCAGGATGAGCAGCAGTATCATGCGGCACTAAGGTATATTCTCCGAGTGGAATACAACTTGCGAACGGTTCGTCATGGTTATCCGGCTGTCCTATGGCGTCAAAGGTTTGCTCGCCTACGGTCAGCTTATAGAGCGTTTCGTTCGGCGTGGAAGTATCTCGGACCATGATTAGATTCATAGCACTTTCCCCAATAGCTCACCGGCCATACCGGCGAGTAACCCGATGATTCCCAAAATAGCTTTGTTCTGCATTGCCTTATCTTTCTATTGCTCTATGTAGATTTCTACTGCTCTAAGTCGTTTCTCTCTGTCATTACCTGCGGTCATATCACCGTCTAACCTTAGTTTGTTTTCATGGGCTAAGTTTGCAATGTCATGTAGGCGGTCGCCAAGGGTCTTTAGTCTCGCTTCGCATTGGTCAAGACGGAATGTGGTTTTGGTGTCAGCCACACTACCTATGTTTCCTCGTTGTTACTTCATCATCATGCAATACAGATTTGACGGCATCTTTCACATCATCCTTAGTCAATCGGGCAGTCTCGCAACCCTGTATTCTAGATTCATGATTCCACAGTATCGCACCTAATAGCCCTACTGCGATACCGAAAGTCACCTTCAAAGCAGCGAGCCCTAAGTCAAAACTTGCTTGAGCAATCGGCGCATCCATGACGTTCTCCGGTGTTCAAGTAAGACCCGATGCAGTTTCTCAAGCTGAGATATGACGGGCTGACTCCAAATGACTAAACAAATACATTGCGTAAATTCCATACTCCGAATAATGAAAGGGTAATATGGATAAATCCATCCATGCGGGAAGATAAGCGATAAACTTCCCGCTAGGATATTTACTGTCGAGGCTCCGATAATCCACGGTCCGACGCGCGGGGCCATGATGAGAGTCACCGCGATAATAGCCGTCTCTCCCGATATGCAAAACCAATACCATGCTAGACCAGCTTCTCTCGGCGAAGGCATCGAAAGAGTGAAGAACGCCCATAGATAAAAGTAGATGAGACAGAACATCTTATGTCTGTCTTTTGAAATCCCGATGGCGGTCGTCATCAGGAGAGCTTTCAATAGAGGAAAAAAGTTCATCAATGGGGAGGCTGTTCGCCTGAGCCAATGGTGGCTTTACCGATTTTCAGAATAGTCTTTCGGTGCCAGATATAAACTCCACCACCACCAAGGGCAGCTCCAGCGAGCAAAGCGATGATTGTAATCATGATGCAATTCCTTGGCCGCAGATGCGGCATGTTGGGTTAGTCCAATCAATCGAAGTCTGCGATGGGTCAATTATCCACAAATCATCCGTGAACTCTTCATTGTTCCATGCGTGTGCCTGGGCTCCGGGTAGATGGTCGTCTAGGGTCGCTATAACGTGCCTTATAAGGATTTCAGGTTCCACAGTAGGGTCGGTAGCCAAATCAGGGTTCGGAGCCATTAGGCCCCTACATTTGACCTGAAAACCCTCATGGACTAATACCCCTTTAGGGTTTATAGCCTTATAGATAGCATTAGTTAGGGGGCCCATCTGTATATCCTTACAGTATTGATTTTAAAGTTAAGTAAGTATAGCGTTGATAGTGGCGAGTGCGTGGGGTTTCTCGCTTTCCCCTAAGCGACCCTGAATTGCTACTGCGTTATCCCTACCGCAGTCCCGTGTAGCGACGGGCCACTCGCTTTCAAGGAGGATTTTATGCGTATTCTGATTATCAGTCTTTTCGGTTTCCTGGCAGCCTGTAATGGGACTACCATCCAACAGGTTCCTTCCAATGTCCCTAATGAATCTACCCAAGTAGCCGCGTTGCAAGCTCAAGTGATTGCTTTGCAAAAGCAAATAGATTCGTTGCAGATTATCGGTAAGGTAAGCGGTAAAAGCGAAGATACCGATAATACCCGCGCTCTTACTACAAATTTCGGTCCTTGCTCCAATATGGGAGTCCTTGTTGGGTTCACGAATGGGACGAATAGTGCTGACCCTCTTACTTCTGATTTCCAAGCTTTTAAACAATGCACGGGTTATCAATATGAAGTAGGCGTGGGAACCGGTATTATCGCTACTGCTGAGCGTATCTTCTGGGATGGGCCTAATTGCACCGGAAATATTCTCGAATGGCAAGCGGGCGGAGTTGGATATAATACTCAGACCCTTCAAGGTGGAGTTGTATTTCTTTCTCCGGTTGATAATTCCGAATTGATGGTACAAGCAGGACAAAATCCTCAGCCTATTATGATTCAATCTGTTTGGGTCAATTCCAATCCTGGCTGTCAGGCCGATGTAGAAACGCAAATGATGTACCAAGTATCTCCCAATGATACTTCTATAAGCGGAGTCCCTAATTCTGTTTCGGCTAGTTATCAATTAGGTGCGCCTTAATCCAAATCGTAAGCAAAAGCAGAATTAGCGATGATTCCTTTTGTGCCTGAAGTAGTAAATCCTCCTGTGCCAGCCAAATTTGTCCCGAAGGTCCATGTAGTAGACGTGCCAGTAGTAACTGTAGGCACGGTAGCTTGAACCATAGTAGTATTATCTTCTAATACTAAAGGTATACGCTTACTTGAAGCGGGAGCGATGATTGTTGGGATTCCGGTCATCGTCATACCGGCAGCATTACTAGTATAAGTAATGGCGGAATTGAACCAGGATTTTACTGCTTTACCATCTTGGCCGATTGCATAATTCACTGTTCCGGAGGGAGTAGTTGTGCCACCGGTAGCAAGAGTCCCGGTGAAAGAACCTGTTATGCGGGATGGGTTTAAACAAACCCAACCAGTTATGCCAACATCATAAACTATATTGTATATTCCTCCAGATTGGAGAGCGCCAGCCGCGAGGGGGGTTACTAAATCAGTATAATAAATAGTTTTTGCTCCAAGAGCATTAAGGTTTAATGTAGGAGATGAATTAGTATTTGTATTATTTACATTTATATAGAAGTGAATGCCACTCAGTAATGTAGTCTGAGCCATATTGGCTGTAATCACCAAAGCATTAACAACCCCAGTATCAGCATAATATCCATCCATTGGTCCTTTCGCTGATTGCATTAAATTCCATTGTGTCCCATCATAAATAATTTGTGCTGGAACTCCTATCTGCAATTCCCCACTAGTTAAGGATTTAGTAAGAAAGAATACATTTTTAGCTCCAGTATTATCTACATTTATAGTTGTAGAATCAGTATTTGCAGCAACAGGTAAGAACCATTGAATAACCCCAATCCCTAATGAAATTGGGACCGCATTAGTTACAATCTGAGCATTAGCAGAACCTGAAGCAGTAGGGAATGAAACAGCTTGTCCATTCTGAGCGGTTATATTCCCAACCGACCAGAGCTGATTACCGTTAGAGTCTTTCAGCGTGAAGGTATAAGCGACTCCGGTTTGTAGGAATAGCTCTGAACTTGCCCCAGCAGCGGTAGAAACTTCTCCCCTTGAGTTAAGGGGAATGGGATTCGGTAAAGGCGTAGCTCCCAAAGGGTCGGAATAGGTCGCATAGTTCACCCCGCCGGATTGGGTCAGGAGTGTCCCACCTACGGCAGGCTTGCCAAGGTTATCGAAAAACTGCAATATCGGGCTTGGCGATAAGGCTATTGAGACACTCATACGTTCTCCGACGAAACAGCTAGGACTTTTCTATTACCGGCATTGGTCGTATTCATTCGTTCACTCTTGAGGGGATTGAGGCTGGTTTTTCTTACTGTTCATGTTGGATACAACCCCGGCGGTAACGAGGCTAGCAAGCCCTCTCTTACCCTCTCTTTCAATAGACGAGTTCATAAGCGATTTAAGCCCGATTCCAGGGGTTAGAGCAGAATTAACCGCTCCCTCTTGTGCAGACTGTTTAATCGCTTCCGCGACAGGTGTAATGACCTGTCTCACACCTGGAAGATTTCCAGCAACGTTCTTTCCATAGGATTTAACTATGGAACCAGCGGCATTCAAGACAGCAGCGCCTGAACCTGACCTATTCGGAACAGCGGCAGCAGGGAACAACTTGGCATTACTCGCCGTATCCGAGAGATTCTTGAATGTCTGAAACTGGGGGCTCGGTAAGAGGTTTTCCAAAACGGAAGATTTCTGCGGACTATTCGCCCAATTCCTAAGTACCGATTCAGACACAGGGGAGTTTTCTGCAGTAGCTCCACCAGTAGCCTGTCGCTTAATCTCAGTGAAGATAGTATCCCCGATGGTCTTTTTCATGTCGGGGTCTATCTGTGAAAGAAATTGCATGTTCTTCCCAGCTTGTGACCCGGATTCATTCAGGAAATGGCTATTAAAGATTTTCTCCGGGGCTTGATTCCCATAAACGATATCATCAACCAAAGGTTGATAATTAGGATTAGGCATATCATTCAAGAGTTTCTTGGTAACAAGGCTCATCTGTTGTGCGTGGGCTTGTTTAGCCATCTGGTAGGCTTTCATGGAATCTTGACCTACGTCATCTGAAATATCTGCCTTACCCAAGATTGCCCTAGCCTGATTTATAGCATTAGCGGTAGAACCGTCGGCAGCAGCGGCATCCTGACCCCAAGATTTATCTAATGTCTGTAGGTTTGAGACGGTAAGGGGGAGTTTCCCATCCTCCATATCTCCTAAAACCTGTTTCATTTCAGAAGGAAGGTAATACCAAGCCCCCATACCTTCAGGAGAACCTAGAGTCTCTCTAATCTCTTTCGCAGCCCCAGCACCGTCTACTGAAGCAGCAAGACCTTGTGAGTTTTTCACCGCATCATAGAGCTGTGTCTTTTGCTGTTGTAGATTCTGCCAGAAACCTTGAACTTTTTGCTGCATCTGTTGGCCAGTAGAAACAATGTCTTGTTCGCTATCAGCCCCTAAAGCGTCTAGGTTGTCTTTAATACCTTCATTGATACCTTGGACCCTATTACGCAAAGGGTCACCGACGCCTTTCAATTGCATCAAGTTAAATTCGTCTGTCATCAGACCGGGGTCTCTGGAAGCCATGCCTCTAGTCAAAGGAATAGGGACTGGGAGGCTTTCGGCCTTGGCCCGATTAGCGATAGAAGTCGCAGAGATGCTTTCAGGGTCAGCGCCTGAATTTAAAGCATCTTGGACTTCCTTTTTCATTCCTGAGAGGACGTTTAAATCTACAGAGGAAGGGTCTACGCCTTTAGCTTGGAGAGCTTCATTTACCACTTGTTCTGCGGCGGTAGTCTGTCCTGCATTGGGAAGTTTGCTCATCACATATTGAATACCACCCTTAAGCAAGGGAACTGCGCCTTCAATTACTGCGGAAGTAGCACCACCGGCGGCGCCACCAGCAGCCATGCTTTTAGCTTTATCCCACCAGAAAGAACCAGGGGTGTTTGGATTGGAATAATTAGCTGCTTGAGCATCAGGTTGAGCTGCATTGATAGCAGCGCCCTGTAATGCGCTTTGACCTATACGTCCTGCAACAGTCTCAGCAGCACCACCGGCACCTAAATAGTTAAGTGGGTTCGCAGCTTGACCTCCTAGACGCCACCAATCAATACCAGTCTGTCCAGCGGCGGAACGGGCTGCCTGATAATCCTGCTCTCTTTGTTGGACAATATTGTCGAAGTCTTGTGCAGTCTTGTCCTCAAACCATTGGTTAGCAGTATCAGCTGAAGCACCTCCCGCACGCATAATTCCACGAAGACCGGCTCTAAGCCAGTTCAGAGGTTTCTCTGCGACATGCTCTGCTAGCTGTCCTAACCCATATTCTAAGTCTCCAAGTCCAGTGCCGAAGCGTTCTCCAGCAGAAGGGCCTGCGGATGGATTAGGAGGTATAGCAGGGGCTTGCGGAGATGAATCTGGATAACTCAAAGACAAAGCATTCTGCACCGGATTAGCAGGAGCTTGTCCGGGATATTGAGTATTGAGGATTCCACTAATATCAGCCACCGGGAACCGCCTGAGCTTCACTCAAAGGTTTATTGAAACCGCCAAGATGATTGATAACCGCCATTTTCGATTTAAAGTCTTCCCATTCTTGTTTAGATGAGAAATTCTTTTTAATATAATCCTGCTGTTCTGAAGGAGACATGCCAATCATGTCATACATTCTTGGGTCAACATTCTGCATGAATTGAGAATCAATGCTGCGTAATCCGACAGTTGAGCCATTCTTCTGTTTATAATCATTCGCAAGATTCGCTCTAGCTTCTGCTATTTCCTGTTGACCATAGATATACTGAGCCGCTTTATACATAGCATCATTAGTCATATTGTCAGGATTAGGAATAGCATGGAGAACCATATCCTTACCTTGGTCTGTTCCATAATTAGAATTTGAAAGAGATAGGGCAAGCTGTTCCATATATTTACCAGCTAACTGTCTGTCTGTAGCCATATCCCCAGCGCCTTTAAAGCCTGGGATGATTTGGCTCAAAGCACCTTCTACAGCAGCGACATTCTGAGAACCTATACCAGTGAATATCCCGCTCTGCGATAGACGCTCAAGATTAAGAAGCGCGCTCTTGTTTTGCGGAGCAGAATTTCCTGCTGGCAGAATAACCTTGTTATAAAGGTCTTCATCATTTAGAGCGCTTTGTTTCTGATTTTCAGCAGCGCCCACTGGAAGATAAGCCGGGCCAGCGGGTTTCGCTGGAGTAGCCGGTGCTGGATTTGATGGATTTGCAGGAGGTTGTCCACCTCCTTTCCCGGCATCCGAAGCGGGCATCATCTCCCTTGGATTCTGAAGATTATAGAACCAAGTATTACCACCTTGGTCTTGGAATGAACCATAACCAGCAGGAGGCTTAACAGTCACCGGGGCGGAACTAGTGAGTGTGGGTCCACCGCCTTCCCCAGCCCCGGCGGCTTGAGGATTCGTATTAACAAGTTTACCGCCCACATTAGTAAGTTCTGGAGCTTGTTTAGAAGCCTGACTCGCAGCATCTTGTGCCTGTAGTTGAACATTGGAAAGATACTGAGCTAATTTCCCCTTAGGGACATTATCCGCTTGAGGGCCATAGATTCCAGCGATACGCGCAGCATCCGAACCTGTAGCGGCATATTGATTTATAGCGGTATCCAATTTCTGTCTACCGGCATCGTTATCAGCTATAACGTCCGGGTCGGTACGCAAAGCAGAAATAGCTTCTTGAAAACCCTTCCTTGCGGAATCATTTACATTGATAAGAGCAGACTTATTCTGTAATTGGCTCTGTTTCAGCTGTGCGAACTGTTGGACAACTTCAGGATATTGGTCTCCAGCTGCTTTCCTCAAACCAGGGTCTGCAAGGATGGAATTAAGGTCTAATGTTCCATCGGCCGCATTGTGAGAGGCAGGGTCATAGTTCTGTACCCATTGTGCAATACTGTAACGCTGAGAAGCAGTCTGTTTCTGCTGCTGTGCTTCAGCTCCAAGAATCTGATTCTGCTGCTGGGCATTTCTAATGCCCATGACAGTAGCAAGGTTAGTCAGACCTTGAGAAGGATTGTATGTACCAGTATTTCCTACTGGATTTGAAAAGTCAGCCATTATGGCCCACCTGGATTATTGGGATTTCCTAAATAGGTATTCGAATTTCCACCTCCGCCACCATTAGATAGCAAAGCATAGAGAGGAATATTACTCGCTGCTCCAGCATAAGCATTCGCTGCACCGACTTGTCCCGCACCGACCGCAGCACCTTGCGCGGCTTGAGCTTGTGCAACACCAGTAGCAAGACTAGAGCCAGTATTACCTAAGTTACCGGCAGCATTCTGACCTAGCCCGGCAATCTGATTCAGACGGTTAAAGACGTTCTGCTGGTTTGTATAATAATTACCCTGATTAGTCTGATAGTTCTGAAGAGCCTGATTGTAATATTGCTGTTCGTAAGTCCCAGCGAGACCTTGATTAAATATAGCAAGGTCTTTCAGAGCGGCACCAGAATGCGCGCCTATATTCGCAGCGTCAGTATTCTGTGTAGCTTGGTCACCCTGCTGTAATTGAAATTGATAACCTGGCATCTTGGAAAGGTTCGCAGGATTGAATGAGAAATCCCCATAGCCTTTATTAAAACTTCCATTAGGTCCGAAGAGTTTATTTAATCCTGTAGTAGCTCCGTGTCCAGCAGTGATAAAGGGTCTTTCATTACCCTGAATCGTATTGAACATCTGCAATTGCGTTTGTTGCGCGGCTTCGTCTGCATTAGCTTGAGACTGAGCACCGCTCTTAGCGCCTTGTCCTGAAAGATACCCACCGATTAAAGTACCTGCTCCAACAGCGACATATCCCCAAGTCATACATATACCTCTGCTAAAGCGTTCAGGAGGAACCTATCGTCTATAGGTTCTTCGTTTGCAGCTTCTAGAATAGCGAGTCGTTCTTGAGTCCTATCAAATCCAAGTTCAGGACTAGGTTCTATGAGTTCTCTTTCAAGGCTTTCCAAATCACGGTTTTCAGTGATATGGATGGTTGACCAAACAGTGTCTTCGTGGATATAGAGGGCTTTCTGAACACCGGCATCGGAGATGAAAGTCATAGGCCCTTCCATCGTCTCGTGAGTCCCGTCTTCTTTAACGAGAGTCACTTTCCCTTTCTGGATGATATTGAAGTGTTTAGTCTTATGTATTTTGCCGATTACAATAGAACCGGCAGGCATGAAGATTTCCCTCACATAGACATGAGGTAAGAAATAGTGTTTAAGGGGGCAATCCACCTGTGGGATGGCGGAGAGTTCTTTCGCTAGACTGGCGACCTTCTCTTTCCAAGAAGGTGCTAAAGAAGTATTTTCCAGACTCGGACCCATAGCAAGCTCCGTATTTAGGGACACTCGCCATAGGCGTAAAGTAATACTAGATTAAGTCTATTGAAAGGTCAAGCCTGAAACGATGATGATTATATCCGCCCCCGTTCCGGCAGAAGCATGTAATGTAGACCCTGCTGGTATGACCATTCCGGCCAGTTCGGGGCTTATATAAGTCTGGTTTGCAGGAATAGTTAGGGCATTTATAAGGGTGTTTCCAGCGGCTAAAGTACCCCCAGAAGGGACTAAACCTACGGTCAAAGTAATACCGCTATTGGCTGTATTTATGAAGACAGCCCGGGTTATCTTGGCTGTGACGTTTCCCGACCCAGTAGAAGTCGTAGAAATCGGGGCAGTGTAATAGACTGCATCCGTATTGGTTAGAAGCTGTGGCGCTACTAGTTGGGCTAACTGAAGCATGGGATATACCTAATGATACCGTCTATATCTATCGGAATCCAAGTCACTGGAGAACCGTTAGAACCAGGTTTATTCGTAGCCGTAAAAGTAGCCGTTGCAGAACCTGTATAACCATGCCCGCCTAAACTGTTTATCAGTTCAATGTCGGAAGTCGCCAAAAAGTCGGCTTCCGCTGTACCGAGTCCAGACCCAATGGTATCTATATATTGTCTCATCAGAAACTGATACCAAGCCGTCGAAACTGTGATAGTTCCTGCTTCTTTATTTAAGGTTCCTATCGCAGTCGAAAAATCAGGTATCTGTTTCTGTAGACTCATGAACCCATCGCCCTTAAAGTAGCCCCGACTATATCTCTTTTAACCGGGTCTATGATTTCTATTTCAGCAACACTTCCTCTAGTCCAGCCTAACTTACGCCAGATACAACGGTTCATATAGTTACCGATTGCTCCAATAGCTGAATAGATAGGTTCACCGTAAGTAGTTCCATAGTCTCTTGAAATACGAAGTCTAGCTTGTGGGTTTGAACCCATATTGATAGCATTTCCTTGCCCTGGTGAAAATTCAACCTGTAAAGAAGTCATCTGCACCCTTTGTCTGTTGTCTTTATCCCATATGAAAGGAGAACGTCTCTGACAACGGATAGGCCATCCCGCGTCTGTATAAGCGGCTCGGGTCATCTGATACAAAGCACCGTTCTGATAATCCCCGACGACTCTCATTCCACCTATATTCATGAAGCAGTTAGGTCTCTCTCTATGGAAAGAGTTTGCATAAGGGTCATAAGAAAGTCTCTGTGTCCAAGAAAATTGTGCTGGAACAGTCGCGTCATAAACCCAAGTTCTATCTGCGGAAGGGAATGTTAAGACATAAAACTCATGCCCATCTTCTTCATAAGAATAACCTATAGCATCTGAGGTTATCGTATAGGTCGAGATAGCATCAGAAATAGCGGGAGTAGAAACTACTTCAGTAGAATAACCCTTCGTCTTTAATACAATGTTTTCTCCGCGTTCCGACCGTCCTAACCATATCAAAGAGTCTTCTGAACCTGATTTAAGACGTGAGATTGAGTTTACAGCTTTACAACCGTATTGCTGCATCGTCCCTGCGAGTCTTTGGAAGGGGAAGTATTGCCCACCCGCGTTGTACCAAATCTCTGTAGTTCTTTCACCGATTAACCAAAGAAGTTCTTTATTATCTACAGCCGCCATCAAGTTATCTGAAGCACCGTCTTTCAATGCGAAATAGATGGCGTTATAGGTGCCAGAGTAAATAGGCTGGTTTGTATAGAATGTCTGTGAATTCGGCTGTGTGATGATGAACCAACCGTCTATATAAGCTACGTAAGAAGCACCGGTAAAACTGGTTAATTGTGGGTCAGTGATTTGTCCAAAGACAGGAATGGTTATTGTAATCGTATCTGCCGCATTCGTATTAGTGGCATTCTTAGACATAGTTAGTTTAAGAGTGCTTCCGGTAATAGCGGTAAGAGTGGTATTCGCAGGAACGTAACCACTGGTATCGGTTATGGTCGCATTAGGAGTGACTAAAAGAGCAGCAGGGATACTTGCAACGGTGATAGTCGGAGACCCTGAAGATACACCTCCTGTGAAAGTCACCGTCTGTTGAACGCCTGAAAGAAGATAATAATAGACATTCGTACCATCTACTATGATAGCCATCCCGCCGTTATTATTATCTCTAATCGTCACTGGACCGCTATTGGTCAATAGAGTACCGACATTCTTAAGAGTGAGAGTTCCAGGAGTTTGAGTTGCACCTTGTACACCTGCCGTAACTAGATAACAGGTATTCCCTATTACGACTAATCCAGTGCTAAATCCGGGAAGGTTATAAGCTCCTCTTACTGGAAGATTCGTAACAGAGGAAGGAACGGGCCAAGTGGTAGTCTGATTTCCAGGAGCGCCACCACCTGGGGCAGAAACAAGTTGAATTAAACCGGGGCGGCCTAATAGAGCTACCGCAGTCTTAGAAGTAGCGGAAGCTGCTAATCCTTGATAAACAGGAGGCGGAGAAGGAGTGGCTTCGACATACCAGTTTATGCAGGTCTGAGAATCCTGATACTGGTCAGGAGTCGTATTTTCAGAACCTACGAAACCCCAGTCACCGAATAAATCAAGAGCCACGACCATACCCTCCGTGGAGGATAAATCCGTAGTCTCCGCGAGGGCTTGAGGTCAACATATTGTCGTAATGCGCCATCATAGCGGGCTGGGCATTGAGAGCTTTGATAGGCGCTAGAGCATCTGCCGCGTGTTTTGTAAGCATCGGGGGGATTTCCTGACTCACATACTCCGGCCATAATTGTAATGCAAGATTCCATTTCAAAGCTAAGGCATAGCCCATAGGTAACTGGAATGTATCCGTCAAAGCTACGTTTGATAGGATGGTATCCGAGAACATATAGAATTGAGCAGAGTTATTAGGCGTCTGGTAGACGTTCAAAACCCCATAAGGATACTGAGGATTAAACCATCCAACAGTCGGCCAAGGTCCGGGCTGGGCTTTATACAGGATTGAATTGTATTCATCCTGCGTAGCGTAAACATCTAGCGTGTAATCCAACTGAGAGAATCGTGTAAACCCGCCTGTGATTCGATTGGGGCGGTTCATAACGAAATCGCCAGGAACTGTATAACCGATGCTATCCGTACCCGTGGAAGGCGTAGCGGTCGCGTTAGCGCTCATGGTTATTGTAGTCGCGCCGATGCTTAAGACAGTCGTCCCCGAGGGAATTACATTAGCAACATCGATAAGAGTAGACCCTACCGCAAGGTCAGAGGGGATATTCGTGACACTAGAGATAGTCGGAGAACCGCTAGATAGCGTTCCGGTGAAATTAGGTTCGCCTAACTGAGCGTTTGTAGGATTACCTATCTTGTAGGAAGCTTGTCCAGGAACCCAGGTGAAGATGTTTACGTTAGAGCCGTAGATATAATTCTTATTCAGACTCCAAGAATCCAGCATGAAATTAAGAGCTTCAAGACAATCCGATTGGTCGAACTGCGCGATAGTCTCACCAGATTGATAAGACTGGATTCCCCTGAGGGCGGATTTGATGATGCTGAGACCGGATGCAGTTGCCATTATGGATATGCTATCGAGAGTTTAGGGTTCCCGACTGAGAGTGTAACAGCACTATTAGCCACTATGTTAGTGGTTCCCGAAGAGGGATTTTGAGCAGTTACAACGTCGAAAGTACCGGATAACCAGTTGACGGTTATCGGCCAATTCCCGAAGTAACCTATTGAAGATGGAACCAGGATGCCAGCATTCGTTAGCGAAGTCTGAGCGTCCTGTAAGTTCAATCCCACCACATTAGGCATGGTGGCCACGGTTAGACGGGGACTTCTTCCCAAGTCAGGGTACCGGCGCAGCTTACCGCCACAGGAGTACCAGAACCCAAGAGAGCAATCACACCACCAGGGGGAACCTGGAAGCATCCATCAAAGTTCTCCACGCCACCCGGAGAGGCCATCTGTAGGCCAGCGGCAGTCTGAAGGGTGGAAAGGTTTGACATGATGGTAGGGAGAGAAGAACCGCGAATAGCGGCAAGAGTGCCCGTCATACCTGTAAGAGCAGCACCATTACCAAATACCTTTGCATTTGAACCTGATGCCTGAAGGGTTTTGGCATTGGTAGGAGTTGCGCCCGTGGTAATAGCGTTATTACCCAAAGACGATGCCCACACATAAGGACCAGGGCCGGTTTCCTGCAAGGCCGTAAGGATAGTGACCAAACAAGCCTGAAGGATTACGCAGTTGACGTTATTGGAAAGCGGATTCCACAAACCAAGGATAGGGGTTGCGGTAGCACCCGTAGTAGCAATAGTGAAAGTAGCATTGGTGATTGCCTGAACCGCAGTGCCACCACCATAGAAAACGTTTCCTCTATAAGCCTGCTCATAGAAACGACCATGGAGTTCCGAGACCATGAGTTCGCCCTGCTTACCACCTCGGGCAGCAGCGGCAATATTCCCATCAGAAGCAAGCTGGGGGCCGGTAATAGGTTGGATAATCATTTCAGTGTCCTTTAATTAGGGTCTGCGCCAGTATCAGCAAGGGCTATGTTTGTATACATAACCATATACTCAACCCACTGACCTTGGGGTGGGGATGAGGTATTGGCCATAGAAACAGTATTGTTTCCAGTCCAAATGTAAGTCTTGCCAGTATCGTGTTCGTAAAACTGAGCTGAGAAATCACACAGAGCCGGCTTAGTATCAGACGATAGTCCGATAAAAAGCTGATTAGAACGATTCCCTCCGACTACCATTAGGAAGCAACTCGTGGGCTGGTATACCACTGTCCGGCCACACCACAGATGAATGTAGTAGATGTCAAAGCGGACATGGCATAACCCGCATTAGCCGAAAGAGCATTGATAGTCTCTGTCGTAGTACCACCCGCATTAGGGAACACGGTGATGGTATTCGTCGCAGAAGTACATGCTACGGTGATGGACATTCCCGGTGCTGAAGCGGGAAGCGTGATGGAATAGTTAGACCCAGCACTGCTTACAAAGTTAAGCAAAGCCGTTACAGCAGTTCCCGAACCCTGAGTACCCGTCGCATTGCCAGCAATAGAGGCATACTTAAGAGTCTGAAGGCCAGCCTGTTTCGTATAACCCGTGGAAAGCCCTTCCGAATACCAAGACCCAGCAGTCACGCAGGTATAGATGACCAAAGAGTTGGCCATCTGAGAGACGCCAGTAGCGGTAGCAACGTCATCGATAGTTGCGCCCTCCTGAAGGTTTCCATATACCTGCATGGCATTCGCGCCATGATTGATGACCATGAGTTCCATACCAGGCTGGGAAGCTGGCAAAGCGACGGAATCAGCCGCCGTTGCAACCGTGGTGATACGGGAAGTCATAGTGGTGATTGGGAAGGCAGTCGCCTGGGTTCCCGAAGCAGTCGCGGTTATATTATCCTGGAAAGATTCCAGATAATAATCACCTGACTGAAGAGGAACCCCAGCGGCAAATACACCTAGTGCGCGTCCGACCATGTTAGTTCCTTACCAGTCCAACTGGTTACCAGAGGTAGGAGCGGTCCAGTTCGGCTGAGTACGAAGGACAGTGACCACATAAGTACCCGCAGCAGGAGTCGGGGTACCGGTGGAATTGCTCCAAGTGATAGCCAAGGTGTCCGCTGCGGAAACTCGGGCCGACCCAAGAGCCACGTTAGCCGTCTGAGCTCCGGAGTAAGTCACAAAGACAATATCCGTGGTCAGGAGGCCGATACCCGTCGCAGAGTAGGTCTGTTCAGCGATAGCCGGACCCGAACCCAAAGCGGTAGGGGTCAAACTGAGGTTGAAGTTACCGACTTTCCAGAGGTTACCTATCGGATACCAAATCTGGTCAGGGGCTAGGACAGTAGTCGGTCCCGGGTTGGAGCCGCTGATGTTAGTGTTAGACATGTGTTTTCTCCTTAACCCGAGACCCGAACACCCAAGCTACGATAGAGGCTTGCGAATCCGTAAGCCACATCGAGTCGGGTAGGTTCGGCATCATTGTTGATGGTGTACTGAGTGCAGATGCGGATGCTCATACCAAGGTCTTCGTCATAGGCTCGGCTTGCTTCAACCGCTGTACGGGGGAGAGGCAGGTCAACCATTGCCAAGGCAAAGGCATCACGGTGGAAGTATAGATTTTCAGTGGTGGCAGTTGCCAAAGCAGTACCACCGTTCAGAGTCACGGTATACGGTGAGACAGGAGCCGTGCAGTTCTGGAACTGACCACCTGAAATCACACACTCACCGATGGTCACAGTCAACAGACCACCACTGGTTGCGGTATAGAGACCCGCATTCGTACCAGTAGCCGTGAAAGTACCGTGGTTAAGAGTGGCGCTGGCGAACACCGGACCGCCCGGCGAAGCTGCCCCCTGCACCTGGGTATAACCACCCGGGGGCAATACGACAAACTGCTTAAGTACGTTACCGTACTGGCTGCGGTTCTGCGGGTTAACAGGATAGACACCCTTAATCTGGATAGTATCACCGACCTTACATGCGGCAGAGCTAGTAGTAAGACCGGAGAGTTCCAGAGTACCAGTCTGAGCGAAACCAGTCGTCAGGAGTGCAGTACCGCCTGAAGGAGAAGTAGCTGCCGCAAGGACCGGAGTACCCAACAGGGAACCCGTGGTGTAGTTGGCGATATTGGCATCTTCGAACCAATCCGCACCAGCGGTCTTCTTGGCAATCAGGCCATTCTCATAAGCATCGGCAATCTGAATCTGCGGGTTATAGAGACCCTTCACAGAATCAGCCATCGCGCTGTTAGCGAACGGATGAAGGACAGCCGTAGGAGTCATACCCTTTGGCATTCCCTCAGAGACCAAGTAGGCTCGGGCATCTGAGAATGATTTAAAAGCAGTCGGCGGAGTACCAGGGGTACCGGTACGGTTCGCAGTGTTCTGCATGGCGAAGTAAGCGCCGTCAGAATCGATGCGGTTTGCTACAGCTTTACAAGCGGGCATGATGAACCGTTCCGAGAATTCATCAATATCCAGTGCGAAGTTGATAGTGCTGAACTGCATATCAACGTGGTACTGGTAGAGAATCGAAACGGGGAAGTAATTCTCGACAGCAGCTTCTACGTTAAGAGCCGGGCCGAACGTACCGATATAACGAGGGGGGACACGGACGTTACACGTACCGCCAATCTTCTCGCCTTTCCTGCCGAATTCCTTATCGTACTGACGGTTAAACTTGTCCGTCAAAATACATTCGTTAGCAAGGACCGGAAGGGCCTCATTCGTTATCATCGAAATCGTGAGGAGGGTATTTCCCGCCATGGTAGTCACTCCGAAACATTAGTTTGTTCCGTCAGTGCCTTTTGCGTAGCCCTAGCTTGACCTTGTGCTTCTCTTGCCAGTGAGACTTGTATTCCTGGAAGGACATTTCACTTACAGGTTTCTCAACTTGCGAAGCACTGCCGGTTTCTAGCGGCTTGATAGGCTCTGGACGGGCCTTACTCGGCTTGATGCCGTTAGTGCTCGGAGCTGGCTTGGTAGCCTTTCCGTCTTCTAGCTCGGACTTTGCGTCCGTGGTGGCTTTCTCAGAATTACCCGAGAATGGCTTAAGTGTACTCTCTATTTTACCGATTGCAACAAGCTGTTTAGTAGGGCTCAATTTCATAATATTATCAAGCACTTCGGGATTCTTAGCGAAGTGATAACCCAACTCCGCGAACATGTCCGATTCTTGCATATAACCGGCGATAGTCTGACTAACAGGGTGTTTGTCATCGTCAACCGAAGCCAAGACTTCATCGAAATCAGGCACCAGTTCACGGGCCTTTTCGATACGTGCAATAGCTTGAGCAGCAGCTTCCCTCTGTAAATCCTCAAGGGCCTTCTTATGGTCCTCGGCTTCCTTAGCTTTAAGCTTCTGGTCTACCCTGAAATCAATCATGGCATCCGCGTATTCTTTATCGGTCTTAAAGTTGGCGCGGTCAGGCTCCTTCGCCTCCTCTACTTTCGGAGCGGGCGTGAGCTGTTCGCGGAGCCTCTGTGCCTCACGCTCGGCCTTTTCAGCACGGCGGTCTGCCAAGATACGGGCGTTATACTGTTCCTCAGCCAGTTCCTCAGCCTCCTTCTTTTCGCGGTGCTTCTTACCGATGGTCTTTTTCATGTTCTCGGTAAAAGTGGCCTTTTGTTCGGGGGTCAGGCCGTCATCATCTTCCTCCGGCTCTGATTTAGTTTCAGTCTTAACCTCAGTCTTGAGCTCCTCTTTAGGAACTTCTTTAGGCAACGGCTCTCCCCTTGCTTCGGCCAATACAGCATCAAGATTGGTGTTATCAATCACCACATGAGTAGGCTTAATCTCTACATTAACCTTTTCGTCACTCACTTAGCATCTCCTTCTTTAAGTTGCTGTTGACCAATCATCTCTTTCTCATGGGCGCGGACGTTCTTTGAATCAATCATCTCAGCACCAGCTTTCAGATGTTCCACGTCAAGTTTATTAGTAGCCTGTAGATGGGCCTTTTCCATCTCAACCGTCTGCCAGCCCTTCTCGGTCTGAGCTTTGACCTCAACATCATGGGCCTTAACAGTCGCATCAATATGAGCCTTGGTGACTCCAGTCTTTGCTTCCTGTAGCTGTTGCTGGCAGGCTTGGAGCTGTTTCTGCAAGGACATGATGATTGCCTTGGCATTATCAGGCATGCCCTCCATAGCCTTCTGTAGGCCGTCCGGAGTCATTGCAGCAAGCCTATCGGCAAGCTGTTGGACATAGGGGTCATCGAAGGTACGGAGGATAAGGTCTCCACCAACCTTGGCGATTTCCTCACCTAAAGGCGTGCCCATCAACTGGATTAACTGAGCTTGTCCTTCCTCACGTTTAGTCTGATAGCCAGGACCGGTATCCATCACAACATCGTATCTACCCACGGTCAGGTCATTCTTTACTTTCTTGACCCCGTTTTCAGTGGTGGACTGATTAATCTGGATAACTTGGGGCATCCCATCTTCACCGATGATTCTTTGCATCCTCTCTTCTGAGTAGATATAGGGAATCCACTCAAGCATGATTCTCCATGTATGAGCTATGGCTAGAGTCTGGTTGTCATAATACTGGAAATGGGATTGGTCGCTAAGGCCCTGTCTGGCGTTAATGGCTTTACCTGATACCACTTCACCTTGGGTATCTTGACCTGGGTCATTAGGGGCACCGGCGACAGCATTGAGATTAGCTCTCATGCCTCCTACAAACTCACTGAATCCCTGTTCTATAGCAGCGGGGGGTTGTCTCTGAGGAGGCGGTAGAACCTGCTCTCCCTGCTGCGTCATAACGGATACGGCTTTGTAGGTTAGAACAGGATGGGCGCTACGATTCGTATCAGCCCACTCGGAATGGCCGTCTAATTGCCCTTCGGCAGCGACCCAAGGCGCTTGTGGGGTAAGACCTAACCTACGAATCTTGGCGACTTCCCCGAAGTTGACCATCCTCTGAGGGTCCATCATCGCCCTGACCATTCCCCTGCGGTAAATCTGGCCGTCAATATCTACGGCATTACCCTGACAGCGGATGATGGGGATATAAGAGCCGGGAACGGTCTGTTTTGATATGACTTTTAGGCCATTCAATTTGAACAATTCGACTGTCTTCCTGGAGGAATCACGCTGGTTGGTAATAGTCAGACCGGCCTGCTTCATACTCCCTTCGTTAGGCAGTTCGTCCTTCCACTTCTGGAATTTACGTCCGGATGGGTCACTCAGCTCATAAAGCGTATCGGTCTTTTCCTTGATGCGGAAATACTCTGCGAGACGTATCTCTTCCTCATTCTGCCAGTCTAATCTCAGGTCATCTTGTCCCGTGACAGTCCAAGCTACTTTAGGGATATTCCCATACTTACGGCGGTATTCTGTGAGCTTTTCCTTGACCGTGATTAAACCCCACTGAGCATCAGACCCATCAGGCATGATTGCGCCTGGGTCTAAATAGACCGTGAAGGCATTGAATATCGGAAGGATGCGTATCTCTTGGTCGAAGCTATCAGGAGCGGCGTATTCGTTGATGATTCTCCAATAACCCCAACCCATCGTAGCGGCTAACTCACCGCCATTGTCATATGCAACTGAAGCTGTAGAGCGGTATTCGATATGTCTCCCGATACCATTGATTACGTTAGCTTTTTCAACGTCTGCCCCATCCCCTACGGGATGACACTTACCCCTAGGTCTTTGCTGCTTCATGTTGTTTACGACACGGCGCACTAGAGGGTCGGTCAAATTGATAGTCAGCTCAATAGTCTCAAGAGCAGCACTCGTGACCGGACGTTTGTCCCACTGTTCACCCTCACGGAATATCAAGTCAGCTTTGGCTAACTGCCTATTCTTAGACTCAGCATCAATAGCTATCTTGAGCCGGTCTCTGGCCTCCTCCCATATTTCCTTTTCGTTAAGGGCTAGTTTGTCGTTTTCGTCATTCATGATGGGGGATTCCGGGGAACCATAGTGTAAAGATTGGGAATCGTAAGCTTAATTTTTCCATTAAACCTCGCGTCTAATTCCTCAGACCAAGGCTCTTCATGCCCGCGTTTAACGCATGAGTAAATATCTCTATTAATTAGATATTGGAGCCACCCAATTGCGCATTTCTGGCATTTGATTACTTTCATTGCTCATACATCCAGGAGTTAGCCCCACGGTTTATGCGGGGCTGGATAATCTGTTTAGGGGTTTCTTCGGCTTTCGTAAGCTGGGGGAATAAGTCAGAAAGCGCCCATATCATTGCGTCAGCACGGTTAGGACTGTGCTCCCCCATATATCCGTGAGTGGTAAATCCTAATAGCTCATCCTCTAAATCACGGTGATACCCGACCATCCTTACCTTACCAGTCTCGAATAAAGCGGCGATGGGTTCTGCACGGACTGTCTTACCCCGTGATGCTTTGACGGCTCGATATGGCGTATTAGGTCTAGCCGTCTGAATAACATGCTTGACCATCGCCCCGCCAAAGTTATCCTCGCCTACAATCCTATCAGCCATCTCACGCTCATAAGCGTCTGTAGCCACTTTACCCCAAGTCGCAGGACCTACCTTACAGGTTAGGTCATGGAGGACATATCCATTCCCATCAATACCAAGACCAGCGGCAGAGATACCAATGGCATCATTATCCGCATTGTCCTTGTCATCAGCCCCGGAAGGGTCAACAGCTATAACGGAGCGGAGCATATCGGGAATAGGCTGGTCAAGGACTCTCCACCGCTCGAATACTTCCTCACTAAATAGTGCATTAGGAGCCATGTCCCTAAACTCGCCTTCTAGGAATCGCTTACGAAGTCTTGGGGGGAGGCTTTCGAGGGTCTTAATGTAGTCGGCAGATAGATTCTCCTGATTATCGCCAGGATTCAACTGCATGAAAGCATAGTTGTCAGGGTCACCAAGCATTTGTCGTGATTCAGGGTCTTGCTTAAGCTTAAAGAGCTTATAGGTCCAATGCCCCTTATCGGGTGGGTTCTCATCGTAATAGGCTCTAAGCGGAAGGACGTTACCATCATTGTCAGTGACTAACTGAGCCAGACGGGTCATGGCTAGATTTCTGGAGTTATAGGGTATCTGTGAGCATTCGTTGAAATAGATTGTGGCGAATTCAGTACCCAGGATTTTCTCTGTGCGTTCCTTATCGTCTAATCCCCCAAACCATATCTCCGCCCCATTCGGAAATCGTACATACCAATCCGATTTACTCAGTTCGTATTTGAGTGTGGGATAAACGCATTGCATGACCTTGGGGAAGGTATCTAAGACAATGGACTGTTTAACATGTCCGAAACGGAAGCGAAGGATTGCATGGCGTGAGCCCGGAGCCCGAATAGCTCTGGTGATGCAAGCAAGGACTAGGAGGAATGTCTTACCTGACCGTGACCCACCAGCGAATAGAGTATGTCTCTGTGGGCCTGCGAGTAACTCAGCGGCTTCGCGTTGCTTGGTGGTGAGCTTAAACTCCCTCACCATTTATGCGCGACCTCAGCTACCGCGATGGGCCGGTTAGCATCCCCCACATGAGTATTCTCTACCTTGTCGCCATATTTCTTGGCTAAGAGTCTTGAGGCGACCCATTTACGGGTATCCACACGAAGACGTGAACGGTTGATATGCTCAGGCGCTAACTGGACGAAAGAACCCTCACTGCTCTCCCTAACCATGTAATCATTAGTCGCATCATCAGCTATATCCAATAGCTCATCGGCCATATGTTCAGCTTGAGCTTCCCTTGCTTTTGCGTATTGGTCGCAAAAGGTCTCATGCTTGCCATCAAATAGCCAGCGTAAGACTGTGGATTTATTAGGGAATTGCTCGTTTGAACAGATAGAGCGGAGGGATTCGCCCCCGGCTAAACGGATGCAGATTTCTTCGGCAAGCGCGGGGGAATAGATGCTGGGTCTTCCGTCTGACACTCTCGCTCCATTAACTTGACGCTGGCAGGGGCGTACCACCAGCTTATAAACGCCTGAGCATCTTCACGACTCGAAAAACATAAATATTCAGGTTTCTCGATATCTTGCTCTGTCAGGAGTTTACACCTACTTTGGCCTTTGTCAAATAGCTGATGGTCTAGGAGTTGGCCGCGTTCCCAATGGGAGGGATAATTAGGAATTCTCATAATAGATAACTATTCTCGGCCATAAACCAAAGAGAAGAATTAAATTTATAGCCGCCTAGAATTATCAATGATTTAGGACTCTTTTGACTGCCTTAAAAACAGGCTTCTTTAGATTCGGCCCGATAAGGGTAATCTCTATGACTATTTCCCCTGTTTCAAGAGTCTTCATACCAAATCCAGTTGACCCACCTTTAAGGGTTGAAGCTACGGAGCTAAAGATGAAATGCCTCTGAGCTTGGGTTAAATGGTCTAGCCCTAAATCTATCGCTGCGCGTCCTTCCTCAGACCTTACAGAAAGGGTGATTTCATTCTCATGGGTCTTGATGGATTTCACATTGCCTTCCTGATTTTACGCTATGACTTTTCATATACCCCAGCCACGTCAGCCTCCCGGCAAATGATATGGAGCTTATTTCCCCAATAGAATGTCTGGAAAGAATAACCACCGAACTGTAAACCACCAAGTTCAACTATATCCCCCACCTTTACCTCTGTGGGTTGAAAGTCTTCGGAATCCCACATTTCTGTACGTTTGGATTTATCTTGGTGGTCATATTCTTTCGGATAATGACCGGGACCGATTGCTTTTACTAAACCTTTCATAGGTTTATATTCATAGATGACTTCTATGATTGCGGAAAATACCGTATCCAGAGGTTCTACAATCATATAATCCCGAAGCATCCTTATCGTATGGTCTTCGGGAATAGTCGTAGTATCTTTGAAAGATAGTTCAGCGGAATGCCCATGTGGGGCCTCTTTGATTCTCATTTCTTCCGGCTCTCACTATATGCCACAGCCAAACGCTGTTTTATATCGCTAAACTTCTTCTTCATCTTACCATTCTTCACGAACCGGCCTATGAAATGAGCTAGCCCTTCTCCGGATTCTCGTTTAGGCATTTGAATTCCTCCAATACCAGTTTGATTATCTTACGGGCTAGTCTGTAACCATGCAATCGTTCACCATTTCTGATACGACGCTTTAAGTTCCTTAGTCTCGCTTGACGAATTTCATTATCAAACACTATGGAATCTCAAATGCCTGTTGCTGATGAACCAGATTTCGTTCCTATCGTTTGCAAGCATCATAAGACATTCAGAAGATTCACTTGCATTATAAATACCCAATACCTGATAGGTCTTGTTCTTACTGAATCCGTTTTCTAAAGGGGAAGGGGAAAAGATAATCCTCCCTTTATATTCCTCTATTACTACAGTAAGATTGGGGTTAAAAGCTATACTCATATTTTGGGTTTATTACGGCTCCCGAGGGGCCTGCCGCGCTTTTTCTTGGCTTGTCCTACAATCGCACTAACTATGGGAGTGGCGCTCTCAGCTATTACCATTTCTCCTATAGCCTCTTGCAGCCTATCTTGCATTTCTCGCGGAACATCAAAACTACTCTTAGCCCCTCCCTGGATTTCAGCTATCTCTTTAGCGGTCTCCTCGGGAGTCATCTTTACGCTTGAGATGTTGCCTTTAATCTCGCGCTCTTTCATCTTGCGGGCGAGGATTGCGTCGTATTCGGGAGTAGTGGTCATTTACTTACCTCGATAAAAGTATCTGGCTGGCACTAATTTCTACCGCAGCATTATCTGTTCGTTAGTCTCTGTTAGCACCAGCCAGATAAAACCATTCCTCTATCCGCCGAAATCTATCTCTCCCTGAAGGAGATTGAGTGAAACTGACTTACCCGCGATTATCCGTTGATACTAGCGTAACTTTCGCAACGTCTTTTCGGTTACACCGGGTACTAGCTTGCTAGTTGGGGTGACGCCCGAAGGCATGGCCCTAAATCAGCTTCCTGAATCTTCCTCTCCTGAAAGGGCTTACAAGTGCTTTGGTCTATGCGCCAGCGCGGCCAGTAGGCTTCTCCCGCAGCTTAACCTGTTCGTGAGGCTCACCCACTCATAAACCAAAGCCTTCTAAGTCCTCCCTTAAACCCTCCCTATAACTCCCTTAATCCTCTCTATGGGGCCGGGAAGGCGGCTTCCAGAGCCTTAATGTGCCTATCCGGGACCGAGACCCATTTTGCCACCGCCTGCCGCGTATAGGGCCTACCAGTAAGGGGGTTTATAGGCAGAGCGGCTGCCAGGGCGGAAAGGCTCCCTGAACGCTTTATAAGGGCTTTCAGGGCCTTGTCCCGTCCCCTCTGGCGCTTAGAGCTGTAGGGGGGGCCGGTTCTCAAATCCATGCCTTCCGGTTGAAATCAGGGTCGCAAGTCGGGTCGTTCAGGTTAACCATGAACATGTTGCGGTCCTGGGCATAGAGGTAGTCGCCGTAGGGACGGCTCTTATTGGCGCACTGGCCATTATAGGCATGAGTACCAAGGCCCACGCCGGGGTAAGCCCGGTTCAGGTATTCGCGGTATGCCTTGATTGCGCCTCTCTTCATGGTTCCATTATAGCTAATGGCAACCCTATGTCAACCCTTTTAGACCCATTCTAGCCCATAAAATAAAGTTGTCATTCCTGTTGACATTAGGATTCCCAGGGCCTATAGTTATAGTCACTGAAACGGAGGAACTAGCCATGAACAAGCACCTAACCGAGAAGCTCATCAACCTGATGCAGGAGCATGGCTCTATGGAGGTCGCGGGAGCCTTCTTCGAGGCCCTGGCCGAGATGGAGAGGCTCACAAAGGGTACCAAGTACCACCATGAGCATAAGCAGGTGGCCGCCCTGATGGCCCATATCCAGACCTTTAAGAAGGTCGCCTAATATCCCCCTCGGGGTTCCATAGGACCCCATAGACCAACCGATAGAGAAGACACCATGAAAATCGAACCCACTAATAGCAGCTCGGGTAACTGGATTATCTGGGATGGCAATACCCCGCACTACTTCATGCGGAAGTCAGAGGCCGTGGCATGGCTGGCAAAGCGTGTAGGGCTGCCGGGGTTCGCAGAGTTCCGGGCTAATCGCCTTAATCAGGCTCGCCGCGCTTAATCCCCACCCCTTAGGAGGAACCGAAATGAACACCGAAGACCATGATTTCACTCAGGAATTGCGCGATATGCTGGCGGCTTCCGATGCCGGTAAGTTCGACAAGGACGCGGCTCTAGCTCTCTCAGACCGCATCCATGAATATGAAATGGAAGGCGGTGAGATAACAGCCCTTGAAAGCTTCCTCTGGGGCGCGCTCACTTGCGATATTGAGTCTGCCGCCTAACTAATTCCTCCCCAAGAATCAGGGAGATTAGAGAGTTGAGTTACTAGAGTGTAGTGCTTTCAGTAAAAGAGTGTGATTCTTTACAAGTTGTTCGATTAATCATTACCAAGGAGTATTTATGAACAGTGGTAGCTTTGGACTTTTGGCCGTCGCGATTACTGGGCTCAATCTCGCATTTTGGGGCGGCCTGATTTATTTCATATTCTGGTGCCTAAAGCATTTCGGAATTATCGCCTAATCCCTATCAGGAGCATTACCATGGATAAGTTGCAACAGGCATTAGTACAGGAACTCCGCGAGACCGCAGAGAAATATCGCGCGGCCCTGGAAAAGATTTCTGCTATGGACCCGGCAGACTTCGATGAGCCCGCTAACGAATGGGGCTATGCGGCAGTCGCCCAGGCGGCTCAGAAAACCGCTAATGAAGCCCTCGGCTATAAACCATAATCCCCTCCCCTATAAAGGATGATATACCTATGAGCGCGAAACAGGAATTTGGTGTAACGGTCATCGAGATTACCGGCGATTCGTGGGAACGGCTTGCAAAGGATAATCTTGCGGAAGCTGAACGCTTACAGGAGCTCAATGAAACGCTCATAAAAGCGCTCGAATATGGTGCGCAAGAATTACAAATTGCTTGGCAGAACATAGAATTGCAGGGAGATAAAATTAGGGCTGGTCATATGCGCATAATCTTAAGTAAGATGCGCGCCGCTATCGCTAAAGCCCGCTCCTAACTCTTGAGAGCGGAAGATTTGGAGTCTTGTTTACAAGAGAGCTAGAGTAACTCCGTGCAAGTTGGCGTGAAGTATTCGAGAGTGATTCAACCTGGGAGAGTGAAATGAAATTCATGTGCAAAAATGGTCATCTGAGAAATTCGTCTGAACTTGTTGATAATTGCTCTGTTTGCAAAAGAAATCAGAAGCGAAGAATCGAGCGAATGCTTAAGGGAACACTGCGCCAAAAACAGGCTGCTGAGAAAATCCTAGCCTCTCATTAGCCCTAACCTCTACCCCTTAGCTTGCGGCAGGGAGAGAGGACAGCCGAGCGTAGCGCCCAGGGAATAGAGTTCCTGTTCGATTATGCGCGCTTCGTCCGGGGTAAGTTCGTTCGTCGGAATGGAGCTTTCAATGGTCTTCCCGGCTATCACGCGGTCCCGTTTCGGGTAATAGAGCCGGTGGACAATGCCGTTAAATTCCTCATAAGTGATTCCATTGAACGCGGCGAGTTCGCGGACTAGAATTTTAACACGACTGCGAAGGTTTGTCGGTAGACGCTTCTTGTAAGGCTCTACAGTGACCGTATAGGCTTCACCAGAGGGCAGGCTATCGAGGTAGGCCCGGAGATTGTCGCCAGCCGTGGGCCAGATAAACCGCTTCATTTCAAGGCCGCTTCGATAATCTTTAGGGCTTCGCCTGATTTCACATGCTTCCCAGTGAATCGTAATATTCTATAGCCGAGGAGAGCTGCGGCGTTGTACTTTTCGCAATCCCCCTGTAGCCCCATCCCCCGAGTATGCCTTCCCTGTACGAACCCTCCGCCTTCAATTTCAGCAGCCATAAACTTGGCTGGCCAACAAAAGTCGAATCGCCATCGCCTTGTCGGGTGGAATCTGTATTCTCGCTCATATTTAATCCCTACCGCCTTTAGTTGATATGCCAGCAATTCCTCTAAATCACTCATGCGCCTTCATACTTCACAATGCCAAGCTCTATGAGGCGATTGTGGCTCTTCACATACGCCCGCCAGAAATAGGATTCTAGGGAATCAGAGTTCACCAATGGGTCATGCCTACGACCGTCGAATAGGTCGTGACAGGACTGACAACAGAAACACCCGAACGGGTCACTTGCCTTTATCCCAGCACCCTTCCCACAGAAGTCATAGTTCGCGTGAGCCCATATAGTCGTTTCAGAGCCATAATCACAACCGGGGGCATTGAAGGTACAGACTTCCCCCTTAGCCGCCTGGGTGAGCTTCTTACTACGAATGTAAGGATATTTTCTGATTATCGGCCTGTAAGGCTCAGTCTTTTTCATGGCACCAATAACTCATATTGCCCGTTCCATTCTGTCTTACGCTTTTCCATTAAAGCTAGATAGCGTTTATACCCATCGGATTTCTGTTGAGAGAAACCCAATCCCTTACACCAATAGTCATTCCGCAAGAGAGATTTACATACTCTGCGCCAGCTAGGAGCGCGTCGAGCGGCTTCCATCTCATATGCGGCTTCGTCCGGGATTCCTTCGGGATAACCTCTTGCCTTCCACCATCTTTCAAACAGAATCACTTTATTCTGGTAGTGAATCTGTGTTTTAGGCGGCATAGACCCGATTAGAAGTTTTGCAAAGGACTTCCAAGTATGTCCCGGAGGTTTTGTGATTCCTCGATAGCCGTTTATGTTCCCCCATTCTTGGACATACAAAGCGCCACCGTTAGCTCCGTTGACGCGGGATACAACCTTAGCCCAAGTCTGTGGCTCAATCAGATGGAAAAGCCACAACCCGCGCCTTTGGTCATCACCATAAGGCTGACAGATACGCATATACCCCATCGGTACCCCAGCTTGATACATGCGGTCATACAATGGATTAGACGGAAGATGTTTGTTTCTAGCGTGATAGGTCCAAAGGTCTGCGGCCTTCCAATCGTAAATCGGGTAGACGTTATACAATCCCGGCTCTACCAGCGAAGTCCACCGCTTACCCTGATAGGTTTCCTTTTTACTGAGTGCGATTGTTCTAAATCGGTTTAGGCTTTCATCGGTACGGATACCTACAAAGCAAGCTGTATTCCTTCCCTTTCCATACCACTGACCGAACAACGGTACAAATTCCTCAAACTCCATTCCCTTATGGAAAAATGGGAAATAGCTTTCATCTGTAATAGCGCACTCAGGAGGGTTCCGTATCCAGCCGTCCTTAGCGTCTGGGTCCCAGCACATCCAAAACGGCTCGTACACACTCACAGCATTACGGAGATGGATAGGGAGGCATATCCAATAGAGTTCAATCTGCTCACGCCAAAGGTCTATGCACTTCTGAGCATGGGCCATCGTCAAAGCATATTGCCCTTCAAGGTCAATAATCATTACCCCGATTTTACGGTTACGCTTTTTTGCTTCCTCGCATACAAGGTGAAGCATTACCGTCGAATCTTTACCCGCGCTGAATGAGAGATAGATTTTCTCAAATTCGTCAAACGCGAAAGAGATACGCTCTCTAGCGGCGGTCAATACATCAATACCAGAAGGTTCTTTTAGCATAGTTCCAACTGCCTAATGGTTGTATTTTTCTCTAACCATTCGTCTAATACTTCCTGGGCGGCGGTATTAGCCGCATCCTGCTCTTGTTTATTAAGCATGTGCCAGCCGATGCGGGTGTTTTCCTCCGGGGAACCCACACCAATACAACAACCAGCATGACCTAACCAAGCAAGTCGGTTTGAATTTTCTACCGTTAGATTATGCGCGGCAGATTTACCCCACTGATTAGCCGCTATCCCCATATAATATTTAAATATGATGGGGTCGCGCATGAGGTTCGCCGCGTTTTTAGCATTTACCATCCTTTCATCGCCCCGGACAATTCGCCACATACCGGCTTTAAATTCGTCCAATTCCTCATAATGAAAATACTGCCGTTCAATCATTGGAGTCCTCGAATTGAATGTTATCGAGTTCAGAATCATCCAATGTTCCTGGATTCCAAGCTTCGCTAAACTCCCGGTCTGCGAACATCTCAGCTAACCCGGAAATCTGAGTCAGCCTTAAAACTTCATCGGGGTCCATACCCAACTGTTTACCAATCTTTTCATCCGACCAATTCCGCCTTTTAAGCTCAATCACAATCTCAGACATTCCGTCTACCCGGTGTTTCCCGCGTGCGCGGTTGTGTCTGATAGTAGAAGCGATACGGTCACCACGGTCTTCCTGGGAGGGGTTGATAGTCACCACCGGAAGATAGCCGTGTACTCGTTCTTGAATATCCTGACACTCTTTCCCGACGCGGTTTCTATGGAATCCATCAACCACACATCTACCGGAGGTCTCTGGGAATGTAACGATAGGCTGTGTATACCCATCTGCTGAAATACTCAGCCGCAATAATTCCATCTCAGGCGGAGCTACTGAATTAGGGTTGTAGTCATTCGCCACAACAGAATCAGCCTTTACCCATTCCACGAAATCAACCGGCTCATTCCTGAACGGCGAGACTTCGTGCAATAGACGCCGGATTGTATTGATAGCTCTAATCCGTTCCTCTATCTCCAATTCAGGAAGTTTATTAACGCGCTTGAGAATTTCCCCTAGATTGTCCATTCAGTCCTCCGATACTTTGATGGATTCTAAAATCTTTACTTTCCTCTCAATAGCTTTCACATACCCATCCGAGTTTATCTCTACCACACTAGCCAGCCGCGCCGCAGGTATTCCGTAGTGGTAAGCGTAAACCATCCTGCGCCAAGTATCGGTTTGCTTTCGGCAGTCGAGTAGGTATAACAGGGAGTCACGTAGGTTTCTGGAGTTGTCTTCGGTGAGTTCTGCGCGGGTAACTTCCGGGTCGTAGAGTCTGGCCGTCGAGCGCTTAAGTCCACCGCAACCCCGGCTCCATCCGTTGACCTTGTTCTGACAATACGAAGATTCCTGGTAGACGACAGCGGAAAGGGTAAGACCGAGCCCATTTGTTTCTCCTACCTGATAGGCCCTTACGGCCCAGTATTTTTGTGCCGCCGACAGGATTAAAACTGCGGCGACTGACACTACGCTCGTCCTAACATATAGAACCAAACTCCACCGCGCCGGAAGCATTCTACCTGCTTACCGTTCGCTCGAAGCTCGGCTATAATTGAATTGACGGCGCACACGTGAGCCTTCCTTATTAAATCCCGCGTCGAATAAGCTCCGCCCCGACGTAAAACGGCCAGGACTCTCTTAAGTCTAGTCGATTTATTTAGCTTTGCTGCGTTCATATCTATCTCCTTATTTCCGACAGGTAATCTTGTTCATGTGAGTGAGTCCTTGCACAGAAAGATATGCAGTACTAGTAAGTTGCTGCCAGTTCATTTTGGATTTCATCTTCTTTCACAATAGGCTCACGGGGAATTCGATAGAAACACCACTCATCATTAGCATGTAGGTAATCATGGGATTCCTGCGTTTCCCCATTTTCTACCCAATTACGGATAATTCTATAGAGAGATAGTTGCCCACACTTCTCGCATTGAATACAGGCGGCTTTCATTTTGGCTCCTTCACTATTTTCAGGCTCACGTCCATCCGATTTTCTACAATCTTTTCTATAGCCTCCACTAACTTCATATGCTCATACCATGACCAAGGCGGCTCTTGGCCTGCATTGATTTTAGCCAGCGCCCATAGTCTTATTTCTCGCAGCATGTTGTCTGTAACTACAATAGGTTTATTCTCCATCATCTATCTCCTATAGTGGGTTACTTCATCCAGTCCGGCGACTTGTAGAGTTCGTGATAACTAGCCGTCCCGCGCTTTTGTGTTTCGGGAGGCTTGCATCGGCTCCAATTTGAAACCAGCGCCGAAATCGTTATCACGCAGCCGGGCGGCATTACTTTCGGATAGTGCTTGGCTCTAGCAATAATATCCTCCGGTGTCGCCCCTATCTCTCTCAGTTCCTTTAATGCCTTGTTCATCCTTCCGCGTTCACTTGCAGTAAGATTAGGCTTGTCACCATAGCAAGCAGTTAGAGCGGCTTCCCAAAGGAGATCAGGCTCACGCACGTTTTAGCCATCCGCGCATAACAGCAACATCACAAAAGAAAGCTATACCACCGGCTTTCTCATCCATCCACTCACACTCAATCCGGCCTTTCTTGAAGATTCCGGCGTCTCTGGCGCGTCTCTGCCATTTAGCTATATTAGCCGCAGGGAGCCCGGTAAAATCCTGTAGAGCCTTAGCCCCGGTTCCGCAGAAAGCGGCTGATAGAAGCACGCAGGCCGCCTCCCATCCTTCCGCATCCGTCTTCTCAAGTTTCTTATCCATCTCGCGGATAGTTTTTTGAACTTCCTTGAAGGTCATTTCCTTAGCCACGTTCCTGCTCCTCTGTGAATTGAGAGCTATCAACTGATGCAAGGAAAACAGCCATAGCAGCATCAGTCATTTGCTCAGTAAGATGTTCAGGCCACCAAGCATTAGGCAATGTTTCGGCCTCTGCCCTTTCCTCTAACCATGCTTCTATAACCTCATGGAGAGAATGGGCTAATTCCTTACCAGTAGATTCTTTCATTGAGTCCTCCAAACACGGATGCCTTCTGGCAGGTTACGGTATTCAAACTTCTTGGGAGCATGTTTCTTCTGTGCCCTATGGATACGGCTAGAAATCGCCTTTTTATGGATTCCCTTAGCCTTGAAAGAATCGCCCACGTCCATCTCGCCCCAAGGATATTCCTCAGGAAGATTATCTAGGCGTCCAGGCATGGGGATACCCTTTTCAATCTCAACTTTATTCGGCGCTCTACTCATTTACATATCTCCTGTTTCTATCGGGCAAACCAAGACCCTTTTCCTCTCTGTCCGACTAGAGAAAATTCCTAGCCCATTGCAGGGAGTCTCTATCCGCTTCGCTTAAATGCGTGGAAGTCATCAAGGACTGCCAACGTTTATCGCTTTGCACAATATCCCGTATCTGTTGAATAGCTCCATATCTAAACCATTCACCCTGTAATCTATGCCGCCTAAATTTCCTGTGTAGATATTTTTCCCAATCAAATGCCTTGGCGCGGCTGTCAAATGGAAACTTGGCGATGACCTTTAATTTCGAGCTATTCCCGGTCTGCAAATCGGCGCAGCGGCTTTCGGGGTCTTTCGATACTCCGATTTTCACGGCCCCGTCGCTACTACGCTTCATGAAATACACATAAGCAACCAAGAGAAGCCTCCGAAAGAAAACAGAAACCGGAATTACAAGCCCCCCCCTCCCCCCATGCTTAATCTCATGGAGGAAGCTGCCCCATATTTCAGGACAGGAAGACCAAGGGCAAGAAAAAGAAAGCCTAAAGGCCCGTGAGGCAGGCATTTAGGCCTTTCTCTTTCCGGCAGGTCAGGCATTTTCGTTGTGGTACAAGTCAGGCGAGATAGGGAATTAACCCTATAGAATCTAGGCGGGACTGAGACTATAATTCCCCTTGAGGAACTGCCTCGGCCAGCGCTGAACTCGCTTGGCTCTCCCTCCCGGCATTGCCACACGCGGGAGGGACTTATTTGGGTACCCGGCGCTGCAACGCCGGAGACCACAGACCTGATTATAGTCAAACCGTTACACATATCAAGTGTTTACCCTAGTCGATTTTCAGGTCTTTCCCCGCAATCCTCTTTAGCTCAGTGGGGGATTATTGGACCTATCTGTTTAGCTACCGGGAACGCTTACCGGATTTAATGCCAGCTTCAAATGCTAATTTTGCCAGTTCCATATCTCTACTCAAATCCGGGTTAGGAACTTTCTCTTCGGTTACAGACAAACCATTAGCTATCCAAAGCATCGCCAATTCTTTATCAGGAGTGCATGTAATTCCAGATGTCCACTCAGAAACTAAGCGATGCTCGGACGCATAATCAATCCACCATTTTTCAAATGCTCCAGCGCGTTTCACTGACTAAG